>Ga0272443_10000062_pt1 | contig 224415 bp, 219 predicted proteins | sample SSMAcet12_FD_193581 | JGI IMG/M metagenome (GOLD analysis project Ga0272443, IMG submission 193581) | Marine sediment archaeal communities from Little Sippewissett salt marsh, Falmouth, MA, United States - SSM-Acet-12 | ecosystem: Environmental > Aquatic > Marine > Wetlands > Sediment ... | reverse complement strand
TAATTACTACGCATAATAGATTATTTTCATTTGGTTATGCTGTTTTTTCTTATATTTCGGCGGTTTTGCTCATGTTTGCCGATTGAGTAGCCCCGGTCGCTGCAGCATAGTTTTGCGCAAAGGGTGACTGGGGCCCGGCCGGCCGCGCGGCCGTCGGGCGGGAAGGATCGCAAACATGAAGACGGTTCTGCTTGCCGGAGGATTGGGCTCGCGCCTCGCCGAGGAGACGGTCCGCATTCCCAAGCCCATGGTCGAGGTCGGCGGCCAGCCGATCATGCTCCATGTCATGGACATCTACAGCCATTTCGGCCATCGCGACTTCATCCTGGCCTGCGGCTACAAGGCGCTTCTGATCAAGCGCTTCTTCCACGACCTCTACCTGATGAGCAACGACTTCACCGTTTCCCTCGGCGATGGCGGCGTCTCGCTGGAGCCCTGCATGGCCGACCTTGCCGGCGTCCGCCGTGACGCGGCCGGCGGCGGCCAGCGCCTGCCCGGCCATCGCGGCGACTGGAACGTCTCGGTTGTCGACACCGGCGCCAACACCATGACCGGCGGCCGCATCAAGCGCCTGTCCGACTGGATCGGCGGCGAGACCTTCATGGCCACCTATTCCGACGGCGTCGGCAATATCGACATCGACGCCGTTCTCGACTTCCATCGCTCGCACGGCAAGCTCGCCACCGTGACCGCGGTGCAGCCGCCCGCCCGCTTCGGCAATCTCGAGCTCGACGGCGATGCCGTCACCGCCTTCACCGAGAAGGTGCGCCGCCACGAGACCTGGATCAATGGCGGCTTCTTCGTCTTCGAGCCGGAAGTGCTCGACTATATCGACGGCGACGACGAGCCGCTCGAGCGCGCGCCGCTCACCAATCTCGCCCGCGACGGCCAGCTGCAGGCCTACCGCCATGACGGCTTCTGGCATCCGATGGACACCGTCCGCGACCGCGACACACTCAACGAACTCGCCGAAACCGGCACCCCGCCATGGTTCCAGTTCAGTCCGCATGGCGCTGCGGGCAAGACCGACGGGCAACGTGACCGTCCGAATCTCGAAATGGTTTGAAGCATGCCGACACAGGACATCTCGACCGGCCAGGATCTGGCGTCCGCATTCCGCGGCAAACGCGTACTCGTGACAGGCCACACCGGCTTCAAGGGCGGCTGGCTCGCCCTCTGGCTGTCGAAGCTGGGCGCAGAGGTAACCGGAATCTCGCTGCCCGCTGAAGGCGAAGACAACCTCTTCGACGCCGCTCGCATTGGCGAAATAGCGGATCACCGCATCGGCGACATCCGCTCCAGCGAGGATTTCTCGCGCGCGGTCGGCGACCTCGATGCCGATATTGTCTTCCATCTCGCCGCACAACCGATCGTGCGCGCATCCTACAGCGATCCGGTCGATACCTATGCGACCAACGTCGTTGGGACCGCGGTGGTTCTCGAAGCGGCCCGGCGCATGCCTTCGCTCAAGGCGGTTGTCGTGGTGACCAGCGACAAGTGCTACGAAAACCTCGAATGGGACTACGGGTACCGGGAAACCGACGCCATGGGCGGTTCTGACCCCTACTCCGCCTCGAAGGCCTGCACGGAGCTCCTCGTCACCTCCTATCGCCGTTCCTTCTTCAGCGCGCCGGATGCCCCTCTGCTCGCCAGCGTACGCGCCGGCAATGTTTTCGGCGGCGGCGACTGGGCACCGGACCGGCTGTTCCCTGACATCGTGCGCGGCGCGCTCGCCGGCGAGCCCATAATCATCCGCAACCGCGCCAGCGTCCGCCCCTGGCAGCATGTGCTCGAACCGCTTTACGGCTATCTCATGCTCGGCGCGAAGCTCCTCGCCGGAGACGCATCCATGGCGGAAGGATGGAATTTCGGTCCGAACGCCAATGGCGTCGTCACGGTGGAGACGCTCGCCAACGAAATCATGTCCGCGTGGGGATCGAACGGGCCACGCTTCATGTTCAACAGAAATCCCGCCGATCTGCACGAGGCCGGAGTGCTCCGGCTCGACAGCTCAAAGGCAATTGCCCGGCTTGGCTGGCATCCGCGCCTTACATTGACGCAATCGGTCGCGATGACCGTCGACTGGTACCGGACGCATGCGGCCGGCAGCGGCGACATGCAGCAATATTCGCTGCGCCAGATCGACGACTTCGAACAACGCGGCCGGCTGCGGCGCGTAGCATAGTGAACGTGTAACCAGAATCCGGAAGAAACCAAATGCGTGTCAATTACGGCCAATCCGTCCACGGCCAGGAAGAAATCGATGCCGTTGTCGAGTGCCTGCAAACCTCGACCCAGATGGGCCGCCGCGTTCGCGAGATGCAGGAGCGTGTCGCTGCGCTCTTCGCGAAAAAGCACGGCATCATGGTCAATTCCGGTTCGTCGGCGAACTACCTCGCCCTGGAGATCGCGAACCTGCCGAAGGGAAGCGAGGTCATCACCCCGGCCCTGACTTTCGCCACCACCGTTGCGCCGATCGCGCGAAACGGGTTGATCCCCGTGTTCATCGACGCCAAGCCCGGCACCTACAATATCGACGTCGACAAGATCGAGGAGATGATCACGCCGAACACATCGGCGCTGATGATCCCGTCGCTGATCGGCAACCTGCCCGACTGGGACCGTATCGCGGAAATCGCTGACAAACACGGCCTCCTCGTAATCGAGGACAGCGCCGACACGCTGGGCGCAACGCTCTACGGCAAGAGCACGGGCGCACGTTCCCACATCTCGACGACGAGCTTCTACGGCTCCCACGTCATCAACGGCGCGGGCAATGGCGGCATGGTCTGCGTCAACGATGACGAGATGGCTCGCCGCGCCACGCTGCTGCGCTCCTGGGGCCGCACGTCTTCGCTGTTCGTCGACTCGGAATCGATCGAGAACCGCTTCAATATCAAGGTCGGCGGCTTCGACTACGACGCCAAGTTCGTGTTCGACGAACTGGGATACAATATCGAACCGTCGGAGATCAGTGCCGCCTTCGGGCTGGTGCAGCTCGGCAAGCTGGATGCGAACGTCACCGCTCGCGAAGACAATTTCGCCAGTCAGAAGACTTTCTTCGAGAAATACGAGGACTGGTTCGTGCTGCCCGAACAATTGCAGGGAGCGCGCACCGGCTGGCTTGCGTTCCCGCTGACGATCCGGGCCGACGCCCCGTTCACCCGCAAGGACATGCAGATCCATTTCGAAACGCGCGACATCCAGACACGGCCGGTCTTCACGGGCAACATTCTGCGCCAGCCGGCGATGGAGAAGGTCGAACACCGGACTGCAAAGGCCGGTTACCCGGTGGCCGACGACGTCATGCGTGGCGGCATCCTTCTGGCCTGCCACCACGGGCTGGATACCGCCCAGATCGCCTACATGCACGAAACCTTCGAAGGTTTCGCCTCCACGATGTAGCGGCCGGACCGGTCGGGAGTTCGATGTGAAACAGAGCAATGACAGCCTGACTATCGCCGCGCCCGGCTATGACCGGACAAGGGCCAAACTCAGCGAGTGGACACCGTCATGAGCACGCTAACAGAATGCCGCGCCTGCAAATCGAAGAATTTGCACCTGTTCCTGCCGATGAACGACCATCCGCCGGCCAACATGTTCGTGCGGCCCGAAGAGCTGGACGAAAAACAGCCGGCCTTCCCGCTGAACGCCCAGGCCTGTCTCGATTGCGGCCTCATCCAGGTCGCCGACCAGATCCCGCCCGGCTTCTTCAGTCACTATCTCTACGTGCCGTCCGGCGCGGCGGCCATGCACAGCCATTTCGCCGACCTTGCCAAGGTTGTAACCGACCTCGCCGATGGCAGGCTGATCGCCGATATCGGCTGCAATGACGGCCTGATGCTGATGCAGGCCAATGCGCGCGGCGCAAGGACCCTTGGCATCGACCCGGCCGAGAATATCGCCGAAATAGCCAACGAGCGCGGCGTCGATGTGGAGATCTGCTACTTCACGCCGGAAACGGCCGCAAAACTGCGCGACAGCCATGGTCGGCCCGGCGTCATCGCGACGACGAACACGTTCCACCACATCGGTGACCTGCATTCCTTCATGAAGGGGATCACGGAATTCCTGGCAGCGGACGGAACGTTCATCGTCGAGGTGCCGTGGGCGTTGCAGATCGTGAAGCTGAACCAGTTCGACAACATCTATCACGAGCATGTCTCCGAACACAGCGTCATGAGCTTCGTGAAGCTCGCGGAGATCTTCGGCATGCAGGTCGTCGATGTCGAAAAACTCGACATACATGGCGGCTCGCTGCGCGTCTTCATGGAGTTCACGGCCAACGGAACGAAGCCCTCGCCTGTCGTCGCCGAAATGATCGGGGAGGAGCGCGCTGCCGGCCTGTTCGACAAGGAGACCTATGTCGAGTTCGCCCGCAAGGTCGAGGTTCTTCACAAGCAGCTTGTCGCCATGCTTGACGAGATGAAGCGCGACGGCTTGCGCATCGCCGGCTATGGCGCGCCGGCGAAAGGCAACACGCTGCTTAACTATTTCGACATCGGCACCGAACGCATCGATTTCCTGGTCGACAGAAATCCGCTGAAGCACGGCCTGTACTCGCCGGGAAAGAAGATACCGATCTACCCGACCGACGCCATCGCGCGCGAGAAGCCTGACGTGCTGCTCGTCCTGGCGTGGAACTTCTTCGACGAGATCCGCCAACAGCAGGTCGATTTCGAAAAGGCCGGCGGCCGGTTCCTGGTGCCGCTTCCGTCGCCCGCCGTATTCGGCGGACACAAGGTGCTGGAGGAAACATGACGCCATGACCAGGATCCTCCTTACAGGCGGCGCCGGATTCATTGGCTCTCATCTCGCGCGGCGGCTCGTGGATCGCGAAGATGAAGTGCATCTCGTGACACGCGAGACCACGGATATCACGCGGCTCGAGGACATCTCGTCGCAAACCGCGATCCATGTCGCCGAACTCGATGACGGCTCTGCGTTGAAGCGGATATTTCGCGAAGCAAGGCCCGAGGCGGTCGTACATCTCGCCGCGACAACAAGGCCCAGAAAGAACGGAACCGTCCTCTACGACGCGCAATGCGCCCTGTCCGATGTGTCCGCCTTGCTGAACGTGCTGGGCGCGGCGGAGTCGGCGACAAGTCCGCCGGCGCTTTTCATGCGCGCGGGCACGCTCGCCGAATATGGAGACGGCCCCTATCCCTACCGGGAAGACCAGCGCGAGCAGCCGGTCACGACCTATGGCGCCGGCATGGTCGCCGCCACCCATCTGTGCGATGTCCTGCAAAAGGAACTGTCGTTCCCGGTCATCAGCGCCCGGCTGGCGCTTGTCTACGGGTCCGGCCAGTCGAACAGTTTCCTCATCCCGCAATTGCTCGACGCCTGCCTGAACGGCGGTACCATGCATGTGCGTTATCCCGAGGAACGCCGCGACCTGATCCATGTCGATGACGTGACATCGGCGCTCGTGCGGCTCATCGACGAACCGCCTGTCAACAACCGGACGATCAACATCGCGACGGGCAAGGCGCCGACCATGCGCGAAGTCGCGAACCTCGTCATGAAACTGACCGGTGCGCCCGATGACTGTATCACCTTCGGTTCCGGCACGGGCGCTCACGGGGTGAGCAGCCTGGTCGGATCGCCCGAACTGATGCAGTCCCTCTATGGCTGGGGCGCACAGATCGGGCTGGAAGACGGCTTGCGCGGTCTGGTCGAGAAAAAGCGCCCGCGCACCGCGACCGAAGACCTTCACCTGGAGGTGATGAAGTGACGGAGACGAAACTCGTTTCGGTTCTCGTTCCGGCCTACAACGAGGAAATGAACGTCGAAGGGGCCTACGAGGCCATTGTCCGGACCTTCGACGCGCTTGACGGCTACGATTGCGAGATCGTCTTTACCGACAATCACTCCACCGACCGGACATTCGAGATCCTCCAGCGGATTGCCGCCGGCGATCCGCGTGTTCGCGTCATCCGTTTTGCCCGCAACTACGGTTATCAGCGCTCCCTGCTGATGGCCTACAAGGCCGCCCGCGGTGACTGCTCGGTGCAGATCGACAGCGACCTTCAGGATCCGCCGGAACTGATCCCCGACATGCTGGCGCGGTGGGAGGAAGGCCATCAGGTGGTCTACGGCATTCGCCGTTCCTTGGCCGACGGCCCGCTGGTCGCCGCGGCACGACGTGGTTTCTACTGGCTCATGAACAAGTTGAGCGAGGACGACTTGCCGCTCAATGCCGGCGAGTTCCGGCTCGTCGACAGGCGCATCCTCAACGAATTGCGCAAGGTGGACGACACCTCGCCCTATCTGCGCGGCTTGATCAGTTCGATGGGGTTCTCGCAGGTCGGTTTCGAGTATGACCGGGCTGCGCGCACCGCGGGCGAAAGCAAGTTTCCGTTCCGCGCAATGGTCGCGCTGGCCGTCGACGGCATCCTCAATCACTCGCTGATCCCGTTGCGACTGGCGTCGATGACCGGCCTTGCGATCGCGTTGATCACGTTTCTGGGCACGTTTTTCTATCTCGTCGGACGGCTTTTTTTCGGTCAGGAATGGCCGGCGGGCTTTGCCACGACGACCGTGCTGCTGATGATGTCGATCAGCCTGAACGCCCTGTTCCTCGGCATCATCGGCGAATATCTGGGCCGGATCTTCATGCAGTCGAAACGGCGCCCGGTCCCGATCGTCGAGGCGGAAATCAACAACACGCCCGAACCCGTCCTGCTGGAAATGCCGGGTTCTCGGCGCAAGGCGAAATAGCCGCACATGTCGCGTTCGGCAGACAGTCCGCTGCAACGGCCCGGTACGGCAAGGATCGCCGACGCCCGGATCATGCGTTTCGCCGCGGTTGGCGGCGTGACCACCCTGTTGGACTGGGTATTGTTCAGCGCGCTTGCCATGACGGTCGGCATGCATCCCGCGCTCGCGAACCTGGTCTCGTATTCCTGTGGAATCCTGACGAGCTTTGTCCTGAACCGGACATTCGTGTTCGGCGCGTCGCGCCGCGACACGGAATCGGCGGCTGCCCAGTTCGGGCGCTTCATCCTCGCCAATGCCGCCGGACTGGCGCTTTCGACGATCCTGGTCACGGCCTTCGTGTATGTGTTGCCGGAAATGATCGCGAAGATCGCCACGGTGCCGATCGTCTTCGTCTGGAACTACAGCCTGGCGCACAGATGGGTGTTTCGCTGAAACCGAAGCCCATGCATGCCGCCCGCTCCCGCCCTCGCCGGAACACTCCCCACTGATCGAGGTTGGACAACGGACAGACATGCCGGGATTGTATCGCGATGAAGTGCGGCAGCAGAACCTGAACTGTCATCTCAGGTTCACACCGCAGGCAGACCTGAAAGACAATCTGCTGAAAAGACTGGTATCCCCGCACGACACCGACCATGAAACCCATGGGTTGCCGCATACTATCATACGGCAGAAGCGGACAACCATTGGCCCCCTGCAGCACAGACTGAGGCTGTATCCGTCTGGTCGCTGCCTGCCGGAAAACATCGCGACGGCGGTCACGTGAACGTCATCCGCTTCATGGTTTTTCCGGTACTGACCGAAACTGAGGATACTGGCGGCAATCAAACGGTCATGATCCGAGGCGGATATTGCGCACTCGCCTGCCAAGATCGCAGAGGGCCGGGATTGGGAGCTTCACGCGATCGTCAGGACGGTTCCTTCGCGTTCCAATGCCGCGGCGATTTCCTTCGGCGGCGCGCTGTCGGTGATGAGTTCGTCGATGCTGCCAAAGCCGCAAACATGGACAAGGCCGCGACGGCCGAACTTGGTATGGTCGGTGACCACGACCTTGCGCTCGCCGCATGACAGCACCATGCGGGCGAACTCAGACTCCTCAAGATCGAAATCCATCACGCCGCTCGCGTCGATTGCGCCCGTCGAGATCACCGCATGGGCGACGGTGAAGCGGGAGATGAAATCGATGGCCGAATTGCCGAAGGCTGCGCCGGAGTCGCTGCGCAGTTCGCCGCCGGCCATGTAGACGCGGTTGCCGTTCACCGTCGCCAGCGTGCGCGCGATGTCGGAGGAGTTGGTCACCACCGTCAGCCGGCGATGGCCGGTCAGTTCACGGGCGATGAAGCTGGTCGTGGTACCGGTGTCGAGCATGACGGATTCGCCGTCGCGAATGGTCGAGGCGAGATGGCGGGCGATCGCCTTTTTCGCGCCCGCGTTCTCACGCATGCGGCGCTGAAACGGCGCTTCGCCGATCTGTCCGGCAAGACCGACCGCGCCATGGATCTTCAGGACGGAGCCGTTCTCGGTCAGCGGCTTGACGTCGCGGCGTACCGTCTCCAGCGACACGCCGAGGCGGTTCGCGAGCGATGAGATGGTGACGGTTCCTTCCTCGTTCAGGATCCGAAGGATTTCCGTGTGGCGCTTCGAAAGCATGGCTTTCATCTCCGAACTGCCCATCGCTTGGGCATCTCCGCCGATATTACAGGCATTTCCACAGAATCGGTCACTAAAAACACAAAAAACCACAAACGCGATTGACAGGGCCCGGATTCTCACGCGTAATTTTCGCCAGGACTAGGGTGTGGAGCAATCGCCGACCTCAACCGGCCTGTATGTTGCGATCATCACGAGTCCCGAAAAGGATGCACAGGGAGCTCGACATGAAATCACATCATCGCAAGACCAAAACGTTGATCGCCGGTCTGGCGGCTTCGGCCATGACGCTAGCGTCGGCGGCATTGCCGGCGACGGCGCAGGAGTCCGCCGACCCGATCAAGCTGACGCTGCATGACTGGACCGGCCAGCTGATCACCACCCAGCTCATGGGCGAGGTACTGAAGAAGGCCGGCTACAATGTGGAGTATGTACAGGCCGACTATCTGGCACAGTTCGCCGGCCTGGAAACCGGCGACCTGGATGTCGCCATGGAGATGTGGGAGACTACCGGCCGCGACGCGATGGACGCCGCCACGGCGACCGGCAAGGTCGAGAATTTCGGCCCGACCGGCATGAAGGCCAAGGAAGAGTGGTGGTATCCCATCTACATGAAGGAGAAATGTCCCGGCCTGCCCAATTGGGAAGCCCTGAAGAGCGAAGCCTGCGCCGAAGCCTTCTCGACGGCGGAAACCGCGCCGAAAGGCCGCTATCTCGGCGGTCCAGTGACATGGGGCGGCTTCGACGACGAACGCGTGGAAGCGCTGGACCTGCCCTTCGAGGTGATCCATGCCGGCACCGACGCCGCGCTGTTCGCCGAACTGGAAAGCGCCTACCAGCGCCAGGCTCCGGTCATGCTGTGGGTCTACGCGCCGCATTGGGCGCCGGCCAAGTACGAGGGCGAATGGGTCGAATTCCCGGAATACACCACCGATTGCTACAATGACCCGGCCTGGGGCTCCAACCCGGACATGGCCTATGACTGCGGCAAGCCGTTCGGTGAAATCTGGAAAGTCGGCTGGGCCGGCGTAAAGGACAAGTGGCCGGGCGCCCATGCGGCGATCACGGCGTTCACCATCGACAATGACGAAATGGGCGCGATGATCACTGCGGTCGATCTCGACGGAAAGTCCGTCGACGAGGTGGTTGCCGATTGGATGGCGGCCAACGAGGGCCGCTGGAAACCATGGATCGGCCAGTAGTCACCCGCCGATAGTCACCGCCTGCGGCCATCGCTCGGACAAGTCTCGGCGATGGCCGGTCGGGCTGCATCATGTTTTCGACCTGCCGAGGCCTGAATGTCCGCGCCGGAAGCCAAACTGGTCTGCCGCAATATCTGGAAACTGTTCGGGCATGGCGCTCGCGAGTTCCTGACGAAAACCGGCGGCAACCCGACATTCGAACAGATTTCCGCCGAGGGCCTCGTCAGCGCGGCGCGCAATGTCAACCTGACGGTTTACGAGGGCGAGATCTTCGTCATCATGGGACTGTCCGGATCCGGCAAATCGACGCTCGTGCGTTGCCTGTCGCGCCTCGTCGAGCCGACCGCCGGCGAAATCCTATTCCACGGCGAAAACCTGCTGAGCGCAGACGACAAGCGGATGATCGAAATCCGCCGCCACAAGATGGGCATGGTGTTCCAGCATTTCGCGCTGCTGCCGCACATGACAGTGCTGGCAAACGTTGCCTTTCCGCTGGAAGTGCAGGGCATCGACCGTGCGACGCGCGAGGAGCGCGCCCGCCAGATGATTTCACTGGTCGGTCTGACCGGACGCGAGGAGGCCTATCCCCGGCAATTGTCGGGAGGTCAGCAGCAGCGCGTGGGCATCGCCCGCTCGCTCGCCGTCGAGCCAGAACTGTGGTTCCTCGACGAACCGTTCTCGGCGCTCGATCCGCTGATCCGGCGCGAGATGCAGGACGAGTTCATCCGCCTGCAATCTGTGCTGAGGAAGACCATCGTCTTCATCACCCATGATTTCGACGAGGCAATCCGTCTGGCCGACAGGATCGCCATAATGAAGGATGGCGAGATCGTCCAGGCCGGAACGCCCGAAGACATCGTGCTGAACCCGGCGACCAGTTATGTCGAGGAGTTCACCCGCGCCGTATCGCGGGCCAAGGTGGTGCGCGCGGCGTCGGTAATGGCGCAGATCGACGGCCACGCACCCGAGGCCGCGGTTTCCGCCCGAGCGACCATCGCCGAGGCGGCGCCCCTGTTCCTCCAGGGGGCGGAACGGTTGCGGGTGACAGGCGCCGATGGCGAAACGCTCGGCATCCTGCGCCGCGCCGACGTCATCGAACTGATGCTGCGGGGCTGAGCGATGACGGATGCAGCCGCAGCCAGCACCGGGAAGCCCGCCACGTCCATCATGCGGCACGGCGCCGTACCGCTTGCGATTGCGCTGGCCATCTTCATCATATTCTGGAAGTTCGGCGAGGATCTCGCTCCGTGGGCGTTCGATTACCCCAAGGCGCAGACGATCCCGGTGGCGCGCTGGATCGGCAATTTTACGAAGTGGCTGATCAACGACGCCACATTCGGCCTGTTCACCTTCACGGACCTGACACGCTTCATCGCCGCGGTCATCGACTTTCCCTACAGAATCGCGCTGAGCCTGCTGGCAACCGGCGTCATGGACGGGCCGGGATCAAGCGCGGCGCAATTGTTGCCGCCGGTCTCGTGGATCGCGGTAACCGGTGTCGTTACGCTGATGGGGCTTCATGCCGGTGGACGGCGGCTGGCGCTGGTCGTCGCACTCTGCTTCCTGTTCATCGCGATCTTCGGCCAATGGACCAGCGCGATGGTTACGCTGGCCTCGATCCTCGTCGCCGTGCCTCTCGGCGTCTTCGGCGGGCTGGTGCTCGGCATCGCCGCCTATCGCTGGCGCTGGTTGGAAAAACTGCTGCTGCCCCTGCTCGACCTGATGCAGACCATACCGGTTTTCGCCTACCTCGTGCCGATCCTTTTCCTGTTCGGTTTCGGGGCAACGGCTGCCGTTGTCGCGACGCTGATCTACGCCATGCCGCCGATGACCCGCGTCACCATGCTGGCACTGCGACAGGTGCCTTCGGAAGTGCGCGATCTCGGCAACATGATCGGCTGCACACGCCGGCAGATGACCTGGCGCGTTCTGGTGCCCTCGGCCAAGGAAAGCCTGATGGTCGGCGCGAACCAGGTAATCATGCTGTCGCTCAACATGGTGATCATCGCCTCGATGATTGGAGCCGGCGGCCTCGGCTTCGACGTGCTGGCGGCATTGCGCCGTCTCGATTTCGGCGCCGGGCTCGAGGCCGGCCTCGCCATCGTGGCGCTGGCGGTCGCGCTGGACCGGCTGAGCCAGGCCTATGCCAATCGCGCCGCGGCGGCGCCGGAGACCGGGCCGAAGGGCTTCGTCGCGCGCCATCCCTATTTGCTGGCGGCGCTCGTTTTCGTGGTCATGACGGGCGCTGCCGGCCTTTTTGCTCCCGCCTTCCAGGCTTATCCGGAGACATGGCAGATCTCGACCGGCACGTTCTGGTCGCGCGTGGTCGAGTGGATCAACGTGAACTTTTTCGACACGCTGGAAGCGATCAAGAACACGCTGCTGCTGAACCTGCTGATCCCGTTCAAGCGTTTCCTGCTCGGTCTGCCCTGGGCCGGGGTTGTGGCTTTCATCGCATTTGCCGGTTTCCTGCTGCGTGGGCCGAGGCTGGCGCTGCTGGTCGGCGCGCTGACCTTCCTGATCGCCGCGACCGGGCAATGGGAAAAGGCGATGATTACCGTATATCTATGCGGCATCTCGGTGCTGTTCGCGGCGCTGATAGGACTTCCGATCGGCATCCTCGCCGCCGAACGCGACCGGATGTGGCGTTGGGTGCAACTGGCAATCGACACGCTGCAGACGCTGCCCTCCTTCGTCTATCTGATGCCCGCGGTGATGCTGTTCCGCGTTGGCGACTTCACAGCGATGATCGCCGTTGTTGCCTATGCCGTCGCGCCGGCGATCCGCTACACGGTGCTTGGGATCCGGCGCGTCGACCCGCGCCTCGTCGAGGCCGGCAAGGCGATGGGCTGCACGGAATGGCAATTGCTGACGCGCATCAAGCTGAAGCTGGCCCTGCCGGAGATCATGCTCGGGGTGAACCAGACGATCATGTTCGCGCTGTCGATGCTGGTCATCACGGCACTGGTCGGCACCCGCGATCTCGGCCAGGAGGTCTATATCGCGCTGACAAAGGCCGATCCGGGCCGCGGTCTCGTCGCCGGCATTGCCGTCGCTTTCATCGCGATCACGGCCGACAGGCTGATCTCCGCGGGCGCGGCGCGGGCGCGCGCCCGGCTGGGGCTCGAAGAGGACGCACGATGAGCGCCGTGGACCGGATCGCCGGACTTCCCTGCTGGACGGGCAGCATCGACATGGAGCCTTTGACCGGCGGATTGTCGAACGAAAGCTGGCTCGTCACGGACGCCGCCGGGAAGCACGTCGTGCGTTTCGGCAAGGATTATCCGTTTCATCACGTGATCCGCGAACGCGAGATCGCGGTCGCGCGCGCCGCGCATGCGGCCGGTTTCGCGCCGGCGGTGGAATACGCCGAACTGGGCGTAATGGTTTCCGCCTTCGTGGAAGCGCGAACCTGGACGGAAGAGGACATGCGGGAACAGCCGGAGCGCATCGCGCGGCTGCTGCACGATTTCCATCACAAGATGCCGGCCGAAGTAACCGGGCCAGGCTTCATATTCTGGGTCTTCCATGTCATCCGCGACTACGCGCGCACGCTGGACGCGGGCGGCAGTTCCCATGTACCGGAACTGCCGCGCTTTTTGCGGCTGGCCGGAGAACTGGAAGAGGCGCAGGTGCCGCTGCCGGTCATCTTCGGCCACAACGACCTCCTGCCCGCGAACTTCCTCGACGACGGAAAGCGGCTGTGGCTCATCGATTTTGAATATGCCGGCTTCAACACGGCGATGTTTGACCTCGCCGGGGCGGCGTCCAATTCCGGCATGGATGACGAGACGTCGGAACGGCTGCTCGCCGCCTATTTCGGCCGGCCCTCCGACGCGGCGGTGAAGCGCTCGTTCGATGCCATGCAGTGCGCCTCGCTGCTGCGCGAGGCGATGTGGGCAATGGTCTCGGAACTGCATCTGAACGCGCCCGGCGCCGACTATGGCGATTACGCGCAGGAAAACCTCGCCCGGCTTGCCGCCGCGCTCGACCGATATCACTCCAAACACGGAAAGACTTCATCATGACGCTTCCCCAACAGGCCGAGATCGTCGTCATCGGCGGCGGCATTATCGGGTGCTCGACGGCCTACCACCTGGCGAAGGACCACAAGGCCGATGTCGTGCTGTTGGAAATGGGGCAGCTTACTTCCGGCTCCACTTGGCACGCGGCCGGCCTTGTCGGCCAGCTCCGCTCGTCGGCGTCGATCACGCGCGTGCTGAAATACTCGGTCGATCTCTACAAGCGGCTCGACGAGGAGACCGGGCTGGACACCGGTTGGAAGATGACCGGTTGCCTGCGTCTGGCGACGAACCAGGACCGCTGGATCGAATACCGCCGATTGGCGACGACGGCGCGTTCGTTCGGTATGGAGATGCACCTGCTTTCGCCCGAGGAAGTGAAGGCGATGTGGCCGCTGATGGACACCTCCGATCTCGTCGGCGCGAGTTGGCTGCCCACCGACGGGCAGGCAAGCCCTTCCGACATCACGCAGTCGCTCGCCAGGGGCGCACGGATGAACGGCGCAAAGATCCACGAACAGGTTCAGGTGACCGGCTTCGAAATGGGCGGCGACCGGATCGTCACGGTGAAGACCACCCAGGGCGACATCGCTTGCGAAAAGGTTGTCAATTGCGCGGGACAGTGGGCACGGCAGGTCGGCGAAATGGCCGGCATTAATGTGCCGCTGCAGCCGGTCAAACACCAGTATATCATCACCGAGAAGATCGCCGGGCTTGCCGCCGACGCGCCGACAGTCCGCGATCCCGACCGGCGGACCTATTTCAAGGAGGAGGTCGGCGGCCTTGTCATGGGCGGCTACGAGCCGAACCCGCAGGCCTGGACCACCGGCGACGTGCCGAACGACTGGGAATTCCGGCTTTTCGACGACGATTTCGACCATTTCGAGCAGCACATGGAACAGGCGATGGTCCGCATCCCTGCCCTTGCCGAAGCTGGGGTCAAGCAGATGATCAACGGACCGGAGAGCTTCACGCCGGACGGCAATTTCATTCTCGGTACGGCGCCGGAGTGCTCCAACATGTATGTCGGCGCGGGCTTCAACGCCTTCGGTATCGCGTCGGGCGGCGGCGCCGGCTGGGTGCTCGCCGAGTGGACCATGTCCGGCGAGGCGCCGCTCGATCTGTGGGTAGTCGACATCCGCCGATTCTCGGAGATGCACCGCGACCGGCAATGGGTCTGCGACCGGACTCTGGAAGCCTATGGAAAACACTACGCCATCGGCTTCCCGCACGCGGAATACGAAAGCGGACGGCCACGCATCGTTTCGCCGCTCTACGAGCGTTTGAAGTCGCATCGCGCGGTATTCGGTTCCAAGCTTGGCTGGGAACGCCCGAACTGGTTTGCGCCCGACGGCATGGAGGCCAGGGACGAATACTCGATGGGCCGGCAGAACTGGTTCGGCCCGGTGGGCGAGGAACATGCGCATGTGCGCGACAATGTCGGCATCTTCGACCAGTCGTCTTTCGCCAAATACGAACTCACCGGCACGGACGCGCTGAAGGCGCTCGACTGGATCTGTGCCAATGACGTCTCCAAGCCGGTCGGCCGGCTGACATATACGCAGTTGCTCAACAGCCGCGGCGGGATCGAAGCCGACCTGACCGTGGCGCGTATCGCCGAAGACAGGTTCTACATCGTCACCGGTACAGGTTTCCGTACGCATGACCTGGCCTGGATCGCCGATCATATACCGGATGGCCTCGATGCCGTGCTGACAGATATCACCGAGGAATGGGGCACGCTGTCGCTGATGGGGCCGAAGGCGCGCGACGTGCTGGCCAAGGTGACGGCGGCCGACGTTTCCAACGAGGCTTTCCCCTTCGCCCATGTCCGCGAGATCGATATCGCCGACCACACGGTCCGGGCCCTGCGGGTCACCTATGTCGGCGAACTCGGCTGGGAACTGCATGTGCCGATCGGCGCAACCGGTGAGGTGTTCGACGCCCTGATGGCGGCGGGCGAAGCGGAGAACATCCGCCCGGTCGGCTATCGGGCGCTGGAAAGCTTACGGCTCGAAAAGGGCTATCGCGCCTGGTCGTCGGACATCACGCCGAACGACACGCCGTTCGAGGCCGGGCTCGGCTGGGCGGTCAAACTGAAGAAGAACACCGACTTCATGGGCCGCAAGGCGCTGGAAGGCGTCGCCGGCCAACCGCTGACAAAGCGATTGGCGGGCTTCACGCTGGACGATCCGGGCGTGGTGCTGGTCGGGCGCGAGACGATCCTGCGCGACGGCGAAATCGTCGGATACCTGACCTCCGGCGGCTACGGCTATACCATCGGCAAGAGCGTCGGATACGGCTATGTCCGCAATCCCGACGGTGTCAGCGACGACCATCTCGCCTCCGGCTCCTACGAACTCGTGGTCGCCAACGAGAGATTTTCCGCGACAATTGGCATGGAGCCGTTCTTCGATCCCTCCAACGCCCGCGTGAAAGCCTGATTATGGCCCTCAAAACCGACCGCCACGCGCGTGTTGTCATCATCGGGGCGGGCGCCATCGGCTGTTCCCTCGCCTATCATCTCGCCCGCGCCGGCGAGAAGGACGTTCTGGTGCTGGAAAAGGCGCAGATCACCCACGGGTGCACATGGCATGCTGCGGGATTGGTCGGCCAGTTGCGCGGCAAGAAGTCGCTCACCAGGCTGATGCAGAACTCGGTCGCCGTGTTCGACCGGCTCGAGGCGGAAACCGGACAGGCAACCGACTGGAAGAAGGTCGGCTCGCTGCGGCTGGCCTCGAGCGAGGCGCGGTGGAGCGAGATCCGCCGATCGATGCAACTTGCAAAAAGCTTCGGTTTCGAGTGCCATGGGCTGAGCGCGGCGGAAGCGCGCGACAAGTTCCCCTATATCGATCCGGACGGCGTCGTCGGAGCCGCGTTCATCCCCTCCGACGGCTACGTCGATCCCTATGCGGTGACGCAGGCCTTTGCCTACGCGGCGCGCCGGAACGGCGCGAAGATCGAGGAAGGCGTCTGCGTCGAGGATATCGTGGTCGAGAACCGGCGCGCCGTCGGCGTCGTCACCGACGGCGGAACGATCGGCTGCGACGTGCTGGTCAATTGCGCCGGCCTGTGGGCGAAGCGGATCGGCGAGATGGCAGGCGTCGCGCTTGCAGCGGGTGTCGTTGAGCACCAGTATTTCGTCACCGAAAAGGGCCTCGACCACGGCGACGACCTGCCGACGCTGCGCGATCCGGACAAGAACTTTTATCTCAAGCCGGATGTCGGCGGCGCCTTCGCCATCGGCGGATGGGAAGACGGCACGCTCGGCTGCTGGGAGCAGCGCGCGCCGTTCGATTTCGGCCGCCAGCTGTTCCCGGCGAACATGGACCGTCTGGAACTGTTCGCGCTTCCCGCCGCCCAACGCCTGCCGGTATTGAACGAGATCGGCATCAAGACGATCATCAACGGTCCCATCCCGGTTTCGGCCGACGGCGAACCGATCATGGGCCTTGCGCCGGAACTGGACAATTTCTTCGTCGCCTGCGGCTTCACCGCGGGTATCGCCGCTTCCGGCGGGGCGGGCGAAGCAATGGCCAACTGGATCATGCATGGCGATCCGGGCCTCGACCTGTGGCCGTTCGACGTGCGCCGTTTCGGCGCACCGCACGCGCAGGCGCAATATCTGCAGGAACGCGCCATCGAGGCCTATGGCGCCTATTACAAGATCCACTGGCCGGGCGAGGAACCGCATGCCGGGCGTGGCTTGCGCCGCTCGCCGCTGCACGAAGCGCTGAAAAAGAACGGCGCGCAATTCGGCTCGAAATTCGGCTGGGAGCGGCCGAACTGGTTCGCCTTGCCCGGCACAACATCGACCGAGACGCCGAGCTTCGAGGACAAGCCCGGATGGTTCGACGCGGTCGGCGAGGAAGCCCGCGCGATCCGCGAGCGGGTGGCGCTGATCGACCAGTCGTCTTTTTCGAAGTTCGAGATTTCGGGACCGGGCGCGCAGGTCGCGCTGAACGCCATCGCGGCCGCCGACATGTCGGGCGCGCCGGGACGCGCCATTTATACGCAGCTGTGTAACGAGAAAGGCGGAGTCGAGGCCGACCTGACCTTCATCCACACCGGACCCGACCAATTCCTGATGGTGACCGGCTCGGGCTTCGGCGTGCGCGATTCCGCCTGGGTGCGCCGTCACCTGCCGGACGGCGTGGCGATGCGCGAGGCGACGAACGCCTATGCCGTCATCAACATCTGCGGGCCGAAGGCGCGCGAGGTGCTGCAGTCGGTTACCGTCGACGACCTGTCGAATGCGGCGTTTCCGTTCCTCGCCGCGCGCGAAATAGAAGTCGGGCTGGCGAAGGCTCTGGCCGTGCGCGTCGGCTATGTCGGCGAACTGGGCTACGAGCTCTACATCCCGCAGGAATACGCGACCCATGTCTACGAAACCCTGAAACATGCGGGCGCCGCACATGGCATCGCCGATGCCGGATATCGCGCCATCGAGAGCTGCCGGCTCGAAAAGGGCTACCTTTACTGGTCGGCCGACATCACGCCGGAGACGACGCCGTTCGAGGCTGGTCTTGGTTTCGCGGTGGCGTTCGACAAGGGCGACTTCACCGGCCGTGCGGCGTTGGTAAAAGCCAAGACCGATGGCGCGAAACGCCGGCTTGTCACCTTTTCCGTGGACGGCTTCGCACCATTCCTCGGCGGCGAAACCGTTCTGTATGATGGCGCGCCGGTGGGGTCTTTGTCGAGCGCGGGTTACGGCCATCATCTGGGCCGGACGATCGGCTTCGGCTATCTGCCGGCGGAGATCGCCGGAGCGGAAGGCTTCACGATCGAGGCCTACGGCAAGGCATATCCCGCCGCAAGCGGCCCGCGCTGCCTGTATGACGCCAAACTGGAGAGGCTGAAAGCATGACGGACGGTGTAGCAGAAGCAGAAAGGGTCATCGCAGGCATTCCCTTGCTGGTAGGCGCCGGAGCGCCGCAGCGGCTCGGCGGGCTGACCAACCTCGTCTTCCGCGTCGGCGACTACTGCCTGCGCATTCCCGGCAAGGGGACCGAGGAATATATCGACCGCGCAAACGAGGCGGTCGCGGCGAAAGAGGCAGCCAGGGCCGGCGTCAGCCCGGAGGTGGTCCATTGCGACGCGCGCACCGGGGTGATGGTTACCCGCTTCATCAAGGGCGCGACGACGATGACGCCAGGGGGATTTCGCGACCGCGCCGGCGCGCCGGCGCGCGCGGGCGAGGCATTCCGCGACCTTCATCTTTCGGGCGCGGTGTTTCCGTTCCGGTTCGAACTGTTCTCGATGATCGATGACTACCTGGGCATTCTTTCGACCAGGGATGTTGCGCTGCCGGACGGTTACCATGATGTGGTGCGAGAAGCGGAATCGGTGCGCAAGACGCTCGCGGCCAATCCGGCGCCGCTCGCCGCCTGCCACTGCGATCCGCTGTGCGAGAATTTCCTCGATACGGACGACCGCATGTGGATCGTCGACTGGGAATATTCCGGCATGAACGACCCGATGTGGGATCTTGGCGACCTCTCGGTGGAAGGCGCTTTTTCGGACGCACAGGACGAGGAAATGCTGCGCGCCTATTTCGGCGGCGAGGCGACTCCGGGGGATCGCGGCCGAATGGTCATCTACAAGGCGATGTGCGACCTGTTGTGGACGCTATGGGGACTGATCCAGCTCGCCAACAACAATCCGGCAGACGATTTCCGCGTATACGCTGACGGCCGTTTTCGGCGCTGTAGAACCTTGATGGGTACAGCCGAGTTCGCCGAACATATTCGGGCTGTCGAAAGACGCGTGCCCTGACCGTTTTCTTCCGTTGAATCTAGCAAACACTGCAAGCTGCCGCCGACTGTATGGCGCTACCGATTCAGAAAAGTGCGAAAGTCCCAAGACAGTCCGCTGCTGGTCGCCATGCGTACCGACCGCAGTCTTCCAACGTTTTTTTCGATCCCTATTTTCCCATGTCCGCTTTATCCAGACAGCGGGACGGCGAAATGAGAGCTAACTCTCCGCCGTCCCGCATCGCGCCCTGTCCTTCGAGGCACATCCGCAAGGCCGCAAACGCGCGTTGCGGATGCTTTTTTTTCATGGCGCTATGACCGGTAAGAGTCGCGAATGACCTCGGCGAAGGGCACCGGCGACACCGTCGCCCGGACCTCGACCTGCCGGTGCGGCTCGACCGCGGGCTTCGACGTGTTCGGGCTTTCGCCCCACAGCACGGTCACCTCGGTGCCCGGCTCGGCACTGTCGAGATCGACCGTGGCGAGCGAGATGAAGGCGCGCTCGTTGGTGATGTAACCGACATCCGTCGACATGCCGACCATCCGGCCGCCGCTCATCACCTTGTCGACGTGATAGAAGGCGTAACGCGACTTCGGCATCTCGATGAACTTCGCCGGGAGACCCGGCTCGAATTGCGACCGGAAGATCGCCATCACGTCGTCGACATTCCAATGCAGCGTTACCTTGGTTCGGCGCGGATCGCCGGCCTCCTTTTCGATCGCGTCACGGCCGACGAAGTCATGGTCGAACTTGACCGCGCGGTCGTAACCGATGTCCTGCGGCGTCACGTAGTAATCGGAGATTTCCGCGGAATCCATGCTGCCGCCCAACGAGCCGACGGCGGTTGCCGGAAGCCACTCGCGGAAACCCTTTTCGTCCGGACCGAACACCGCCGACATAGGCCTGGGGATCCAGCCGGATTCGAGGTTGGCAGTCGAGTAGGCGCGCGCGCCGCCACGCTTCAGGCCGAAATCCGTGCCTTTCGCGAGAATGACCTCGAGCACCGTTTCGCCGTCTTCCCACGGGCCAAATATTTCGAAGCCCGGCTGACCGGCCATGCCGTGCCTGAGCGCCTGGACGGGCTTGCCGGCAATGGTGAGGTTGGCCATGTGGAAGAACTTCACTTCCGGAACCGGCCCGCCGAGAATGGCTTCCATCAGGCCTTTCGCGTTCGGGCCCTGCAACTCGTAACGGTAGAGTTTCGGCGGGCCGACGCGGCGGTTGGAATTGTCGTCGCGCCTGATCTCGACATCGTAGCCACCGGTTTCGAGATGGTAGTGCACCCAGTTGATGACCGAGGCATTCGAGACCAGGTCGAACGTGCCGTCGGGCATGTGAAAGAGGATGCCGTCGCCGACGAAATACCCTTCGGAGTTGGCGGCGACATATTGCTTGGCGCGGCCCGGCCCGAAGTTCTTGAAGGTGTTGACGCCGTGATCGGAAAGCCCCTTCAAGGCATCGGGACCGCTGATGAACAGGTTGCTCATGTGGTGGGACTGGTCGAGCAGCACGACGGTTTCGCGCCACGCCAGCTGTTCGGAACGCCAGTTCGAGAACTCCGGACGAACCGGGAATTCGAAGGCCGGGTATTGCGAATTCCGAAGAAAGTCGACGGGATTGCCGACCTTGCTGATCGCTGTTTCGAGGTTTTCTGTCGCCATTGCATTTTCCTTTCTGCTCGGGAGAAATCCTTGCCTGGTCCCGAGTGCCCGGAGTGCTTTTCAAGCCCTTTATCGCACAAGGGGGACCCGTTCCGTGCCCGCGAAACCGATACGAGGACGGCAACCCGTGAAATGTCGGAAAGTACCGGGGGCTTCAGTCGACCGCCCGGAGGTGGGTGCGGCGACCGCGCCGCCGCACCTATTCTGGCCGGCTTGTTACATTTGCCAGTCGTCGATCATGATCAGCTCGTCGAGCTGCTCTTTGCTCAGCGGCTCGTCGAGGAACTTGAACTCGACCGCCTGGTTCATCATGTCACCGACGCCGAGCATCTTGTCCGGATCGACATAGTCGCGCGTATCGAATTCGTCGCGCACCATGCGTGCGGTGTCGACGCTGACATTCGCCAGCTTGGCATAGGCCTCGAGCCCCTCGTCGCCGGAATAGAGCCAGTCTATGGTGGCGCGGTAGGCATCCATGAATTTCTCCACGACCTGGGGACGCTCCTCCAGCGTGCGCAGGTTGGTAATGATCAGGCGTACCGTATGGTCCTTGACGCTCGGCAGATCGCGTGACGTCGCGATCATCCGGATCTGGCCTTCCTGGAGCTGTTCCAATCCGAAGGGTGGCGCGGACCAGCCGACATCGACCTGGCCCGACATGACCGCGGTCAGCGTCGAGGGCGGTCCGCCGGTGGCGACCAGTTCGGCATCGACGCCGAGCAGGTTCACGAAGCCGAGCGCGAAGCTGTGCGTCGACGACCCGTTGCGCGAATAGGCAAGCGTGCCGCCGTTCACGTCATCCATCGACTGGATCGGGGAATCCGCCTTGACGAAGTAGAAGGCGTCGTCGCCATTGGCGGCCGAACCGATGATACGCACCGGCGCGCCCTTTCCGAAGGCGCCCATCGTGCCCTGCGTGCCGACCGCGATGCCGATATCGGCACTGCCCGCGATGACGATCTGCTGCGTCTCGCCGCCGCCCTGGGTGTACAGGATCTCGGCGTTGAGGCCGTGTTCCTTGAAGATGCCCTTGTTGATGCCGAGCTCTGTGATCGAGGCGTCCCATTTGCCGCCCTGACCGATCGCGATCGTTACCTTTTCCATATCCTGGGCATGCGCCGTCAACGCGCCTCCCAGCAGTACCACCGTGGCAATCGCCAGGTCTCTTACAGATCGAAACATGGTCTCCTCCTCTTCTGTTCCAACTCTGGTTTATGTGTTCGTGCGGATGTCATGCACTCCTTGGCCACTACGGCTTGCCGGCATGGACAAACCGTCCAAGCAACCAGTTCACCGCGATGGCGAAAGCGAAAATGATGATGACGAGGCCGTACATCGCCGGCATGTCGAATTGCTGGTAGAGACGCGTGACCATAAAGCCGAGGCCGTCGCGGGCGAACTTGGTCTCGGCCAGCAGCACCCCGATCACGCTGACGCCGAAAGCGAGACGGATGCCATTGATGAAGGGCTCCCGCATCGCCGGAAAATAGATCTTCGTTGCCATCTGCAGCGCATTGGCGCGGTAGCTCCTGCCGACGCGGATCAGGACGGGATCGATATGGCGAATGCCGGCGGCGACCGACAGCGCGACCGGGAAAAAGGTCGAGATCGTCCCCATCGCCACCTTCGATGCCTCGCCGATCCCGAACCACATGATGAGCAGCGGAAAGAAGATGATCTTCGGTGTCGGGCCGAGATAGTAGATCAGCGGCTCGAAGATCTGCCCGACGAACGGGTTGGCGCCGATGACGATGCCCACGACGACGCCGAGGAATCCGCCGATCGCCAGCGCCAGCGCGATCTCGAGCAGGGTCACCTGCAAATGGCCGTAGAAGTCCGGATTGCTGACGATCTCGAAAATGCCGCCGGCGATCGCGCTGAGCGTCGGCACCACGTCCTGGTAGAGATAGCCCGAGCGCGCCGTCAACTCCCACAGGACCAGCAACACGGCAATCGTGACCACGCGAATGACGAGGACCCTGCTCGGGCCTGCCATGCGATCCGCACCGGGCTTTGTCATGCCGACAGTCTGAGCCAATGTTCCAGCCTTTCCACGACAAGAAAGAAGACGACGCTGACCGCGACCACGAAACAGACGGCGGCGTAGGTGGCGGCCAGGTCATAGCGTTCCGCCAGTTCGCCCACGAGGCTGCCGAGCCCGCCAAGCGTGATGAGATATTCGACCGCGACGACCGTGATCATTGTGTAGATCAGCCCGAGCCGCAGACCGAGGAACATCGCCGGCAGGGCCGACGGGATGACGATCTTCCAGAAACTCTGCCATTCGGTGAGATTGAAGCTGCGGCCGACATCGAGCAGCACCTTGCGGGTTCCCGAAATGCCTTCGACCGTCTTAAGGATCACCGGCGCCACGCCGGTGACGAAGGAGATCATGATGATCGTGAGCGGACTGCGGCCGAAGACCACCAGAAAGAGCGGATAAAGCAGCACCACCGGCGCCGCGGCCAGTCCCGCGACCCAGTTGCCCCACGCGGACCAGTAGTCGCGCTTGCGCGCCAAGAAGACGCCGAACGGAATGCCGACCAGCACGAGACCGGCCGCGGCCGCCAGCACTTCCCCGAGCGTTATTAGGAAGTAGGTCATGACGTGCTCTTCGACGACGACCCGGTAGAGCGCCCCGAAGATAGCGGACGGACGCGGCACCACGTATTCGTTTATCGCGCCGACACCGATCAGGACCTCGATCACGAGCAGCACCACGCCGAGCGCCAGCCAGCGAAGGACGAAGGGAACGTATCTCGACACACCCGCGTAGCCGTTCATTTGCCGCCCGCCCCGCGCTCTTCGGCGTCCTGCATGCCGCGGCTCGCCTCCTCGCGCAGGTCGCCCCAGATGGTCGCGACGTAATGGCCGAACTCATCGCTGCTGACGATTTCCGACGACCGCGGGCGTGGAAGATCGATCTTGATCTCCCGCTTCAGCGTGCCGGGCCGGTAGCTCATAACCATGATGCGATCCGAAAGCTGGACTGCCTCGGTGATGTTGTGGGTGATGAGGACGATGGTCTGGTTCAGTTCCTGCTGGATCTGCAGCACCTTGTCGCCCAGGAGCAGCCGGGTCTGCTCGTCCAGCGCCGCGAAGGGCTCGTCCATCAGCAGCAGATCCGGCTGCGACGCCAACGCCCGGGCGATGGAAACACGCTGACGCATGCCGCCGGACAATTCGCCCGGATAGCGTTTCTCGAACCCGCCGAGCCCGACCATCCGAATGAAGACATGCGCGCGGTCGTAGCGCTCATTCTTGTTGACGCCCGCGATCTCGAGCGGAAAGGCGACATTGTCGATCACCGTGCGCCAAGGAAAGGTCGATTCTTCCTGGAACACCATGCTGATGGATCGGTGGGGGGCCGTGATCTTCTCTTTGCCGATCCGGATTTCGCCGCTTGAAGCATGCAGGAGACCCCCGATCATCGCGAACAGGGTAGATTTCCCGCATCCCGACGGACCGATTACGGTGACGAATTCCCCTTTGCCGACCGAGAACGAAACATCGTCCACGGCGCGCAATGGCCCTTCGGCTGTCGCGAATTCCTTTACGACGTTGCGGACGGAAAGGACCGCGTCCTGTTCTCCGTTCGTCATCGCGAACTCACCGCTCGTCTGAAGCATCTGGTCAAGTCTCCTCCCTTCCCAACACCGTCCTGCAAACCGCAACCGCTTGGCATCGACGCCCGAGCCAAAGCGGAACCAAACCGCTGACCGCTCAGGATCGACATTATCGTTCCGGCGCCCGGTCACCGGTCGCGGTTTGACGCTCCTCCCGTCAAACACCGATGAATTGAAACCTTAGGCAATTCGCGAAAGCCGGTCCAAAACAATCAAAGTATGGCTGCCTTAGGAATCCGCTATGCCGCCGAACCAGCCGGCGTGCCGGGAATTTCCGGCACGCCGGCGACCGGATCGGCCTGCCCACACTTTTCGAAATGACAGCGCAACATAAAATGTTCTGGCCGCTGGGCGTGGACTTCCACTACTCGGTATAGCGGGAAGGATACCATGAAGAACACGGATAAACCCGGTGCCCCGGAAGTTCCGGTAGGCGAGCGAGCAAACATCGCACAGTTCGGCAGCGACGTGGTTGCCGAAACCCTGCGCGACCTTGGCATCGAATATATCGCGCTCAATCCCGGCGCGAGCTTTCGCGGATTGCATGATAGCCTTGTCAACTTTCTCGGCAACATGAATCCATCGATGCTCCTTTGCCTGCATGAGGAACATGCGGTCGCCATCGCCCAGGGCTATGCCAAGGTGACCGGGCGCGCCATGGCCGCCGCCGTTCACTCCAATGTGGGGTTGATGCACGCGACCATGGCGGTCTTCAACGCCTGGTGCGACAGGATGCCGGTGATCATTCTGGGCGCGACCGGCCCGGTCGATGCGGAGCAGCGCCGACCCTGGATCGATTGGATACACACCGCCCGCGACCAGGGCGCGCTCCTGCGCCACTATACCAAGTGGGACGACCAGCCGGCCTCCCCGGGCGCCGCGCGTGAAGCGCTGACGCGGGCCGCCTGGATCGCGGAGAACCGGCCGCAAGGCCCGGTCTACATCAATCTCGACTCGGGCATGCAGGAAATGAAGCTCGAGGCGGCAACCGGGTCTTTCGACGTAGCGCGGCACAAGCCGCCGGTTGGCGCAGAGGCCGGCTATTCGGATCTCGTCCGCTTGACCGACCTCGTAGCCGCCGCCGAACGGCCGCTTATTCTGCAGGGACGCGCCTCCCGGGAGATCGATGCCTGGAACGCGCGAGTGGCCCTCGCCGAAGCGATCGGCGCGCGCGTGATTACCGACATCAAGCTCGGCGCAGCCTTTCCGACCGGGCACCCGCTGCACGCGGTGACAATCGGCACCCCACCTCATCCCGCGCTCAGGACCCACATTTCCGAGGCGGACCTGATCATCAGCCTCGACGCGGTGGATCTTGCCGGCACGCTGTCGGCCGGCTCCGTGGGCACCGATGCCCGGATCGTGCAGATCTCGCTGGATCACCATATCCACAATGGCTGGAGCATGGACCACCAGGCGCTTCCGCCGGTCGATCTGTTCATCTCCGCCGATCCCGACGAGATCGCCACCCCGCTGGCAGAGCTTCTTGAAAAGAACGGAATTGCCCCCCGGCCCTGCTGGTCCCCGGAGGTTGAGGCAGTCGGCTCCGCTGGCGCGCCGGCACCGGCCGGCAAGCTCGATCTCGAAGGCCTCGCCATACATCTCCGCGAAGCGGTGAACGGGCGCGAGGTCTCGCTCCTGCATGTGCCGATCCCGTGGCAGGGGCACTGGTGGGATTTCACCCATCCGCTCGACTATGTCGGCTCAGATTCCGGCGGCGGCATCGGTGGCGGACCAGGCATCGCGGTCGGGGCGGCCCTGGCCTTGAAAAACAGCGGCCGCCTGCCGCTCGCCGTCTGCGGCGATGGCGACTTCGTCATGGGCGCGACCGCGATCTGGACCGCGGTGCGCTACAGGATCCCGCTGATGATTGTCGTCGCCAACAACAGCTCGTTTTTCAATGACGAGATACATCAGGAGCGCGTGGCGATCGCCCGCGGCCGCCCGGTCGAAAACCGGTGGATCGGCCAGAAAATGATCGATCCCGAAATCGACCTGGCGGCGATGGCGACCGCGCAGGGAGCGACGGGCTTCGGCCCCGTTACGCGCATGGAGGAACTCGACGGGATATTCCGGCAGGCGATGGCCGTCGTCGACAATGGCGGCGTGGCCGTCGTCGATGTGAGGATCGAGCCCGGCTATCCGGATCCGACGTCGCGCGCGCGACGCCGGCCCTCCGGGAATTCCGCACGAGGGAGAACGGTATGAGCAGCGCGGGAAGCACGAAGACATCAACCGGCAGCGCAACGGTCAAACTGCCGGAGAACCGTGGGCTCTACTATGGCGGCGCGTGGCATGTCCCGTCGCATGAGCCGGTCGAGCTTTTCAGCCCCGGCAGCGGCCGGTCGCTCGGCACGATCGCGATGGCGGACGCCAGCGATGCCGAGGCCGCGATAGCGGCCGCCCGCGCAGCCTTCAGTGACTGGCGCGACGTGCACCCGCTCGAGCGTGCAAGACTGCTGCGCGAAATCGCGTCGGTCATTCGCGATCACGCCGAGGAATTCGCCATGATCGACGCCGAGGATTGCGGCAATCCGGCGCGCGCCATGGTGGCGGACAGTCACGCTTCCGCGGCACAGTTCGAGTTCTTCGCCGGACTGGTCACCGAAATGAAGGGCACTTCGATACCGATGGGCGCCAATGTGCTTAATACCTCTGTGCGCGAGCCGATGGGCGTGATCGCCCGCATTATCGCCTTCAATCATCCCTTCATGTTCTGCGCCGGCAAGTCGGCGGCTCCGCTCGCCGCCGGCAACACCGTTATCATCAAGCCGCCGGAACAGGCGCCGCTGTCGGCGTTGAGGTTCGCGGAATTGATCGAGGGCATTTTGCCCCCGGGCGCGCTGAACATCCTGCCCGGCGGAGCCGAGGCCGGGCAGACGCTCGCCAGCCACCCGGACGTCGCGAAGGTCGGCGTGATCGGCAGCGTGGGCACCGGGCGCGCCGTATTGAGCGGAGCCGCCGGAACGATCAAGCCGGCCCTGCTCGAACTCGGCGGCAAGAACGCGCTGATCGCCTTCGGCGACGCCGATCCGGATACAGTCGCCAGTGCATTGATCGACGGAATGAACTTCACGTGGTGCGGCCAGTCCTGCGGATCGACCAGCCGCGCTTTCCTGCACGAGTCGATCCACGACGCGGTGCTGCAACGGCTGGTGAAAAAAGCCAGTACCTTCAAGCCGGGCGACCCGACATCGCACGACACGATGATGGGAGCCCTGATCAGCAAGGCGCAGCACCGGAAAGTGCTCGACTATATCGAGATCGGTAAAAACGAGGGCGCAAACCTTTTATACGGCGGAAAGATTCCAGACGATCCGAGCCTTTCGAACGGCTTCTTCGTCGAGCCGACGATCTTCTCCGGCGTGACGATGGACATGCGGATCGCGCGCGAGGAGATATTCGGGCCGGTCCTGTCCGTCCTGAAGTGGAGCGACGCAACAGCAATGCTGAAAGAGGTCAACGGCGTCGAATACGGCCTCACCTGCTCCATCTGGACCGACAATTTGCATCACGCCCTCAACACCGCAAATGCGGTCGAGACCGGTTATGTCTGGATCAACGAGGTCGGTAAGCATTTCCTCGGTGCGCCGTTCGGCGGCTACAAGCAGTCCGGCATGGGCCGGGAGGAATGCCTGCAGGAACTGCTTGAATTCACACGTGAAAAGAACATCCACATCCGACTGAACCGCCACGCTTGAAGAGCGAGGCCATTGCATTAACGACGGCTGCCAGACAGCCCTTCAGAGCAAGGCAGGAGCATGACACGACTGAACCTATCCATTGCGGTCGGCAATTACGACCGGACGCGCCCGTTGATCGACGGCGACGTGATGATCGACGGTGTGGATCCGGTGTTCATGACGCTGACGCCGGAGGAGATTTTCTTTCGAGCCTTCCGGTTCGGCGAGTTCGACATCTGCGAACTGTCGATGAGCAGTCTCACCGTGAAGATCGCCGAAGGAAACGCCGATTATGTCGCTGTTCCTGCCTTCCTGTCGCGGGCGTTTCGCCATACCTCCTTCTACATTCGCACAGACCGGGGTATCGAGAAGCCGGAAGATCTCGCCGGGCGGCGCGTCGGCCTGCCCGAGTACCAACTCACGGCGTGTGTCTGGGCGCGCGCGATCCTGCAGGACGAGTACGGCGTGAAGCCAAGCGACGTCCACTGGGTGCGCGGCGGGCTCGAAAATCCCGGACGGCCGGAGAAGATCAAGCTCAACCTGCCGCAGGATGTGCGGCTGGACACCGCCCCCGCCGGCCGTACCCTTTCGCAAATGCTTGCCGACGGCGAGATCGACGCCATTATCTCGCCGCGCCCTCCCTCCTGTTTCGAACGGGGCGAGCCGAATATCGGCTGGCTGTTCGCCGACCCCGTTGCTGCCGCTAAAGACTACTACGCCCGCACCCGCATTTTTCCGATCATGCATGTGCTTGGCATCAGGCGCGAACTCGCTGAGAAACACCGCTATCTGCCGGGTGCCGTGCTGAAAGCCTTCACCCGGTCAAAGGACATGGCGACCGAGCGCCTCGAGGAGAACTCGGCAACCAAGGTCACGCTGCCCTTCGTCGAAGAGCAGGTGAAGGCCGCGAAGGAACTGATGGGTTCGGATTACTGGTCCTACGGCTTCGACGCCAACCGCGATCTCCTCGAGACGTTCCTTGCCCATCACCATGCCCAGGGCCTCTCGAAACGCAAGGTCGCAGCGGAGGAACTGTTCTTCCCGACGACGCTCGAAACGGTGAAGGTCTGATCCGGTTCCACACGACTGTGTGGTTTCAGATCAACTCGTACCGATAGGCCGGCACAAATCTCCCAGCCGCGCGGTCAGCTTGTCGATTGCGCGGCCCACGAACGCTTCGAAAGCCTCCTCCGACTGAAACGGAACGTGGCGCATCCTACGGACCACGTAGAGGGTGCGGACAAGCGCCGGTTCGACGATGCGGCGGCCGCGCAGCGTACCCGCCTTCAGTTCCGCCGCCACCGAGCCGTATGGCATTACTCCGCTGGCAATTCCCTTTTCGAGCAGATTGCGCGTCGCGGGCACCGATTGCGCTTCGTAGACCACATTGACCGGAACAGAGAGGCGCATGCCGGTGTCCTCGACGAGACGGCGCACGATGTCGCGTGGTCCCGCCAGAACCAGGTCGCGGCGCGCCACCTCGGCGAACGGGACCGGCTCGGGTGACGCATCCAGATCCGGCGACGAGACCAACATCAGGTCTTCTTCCATGATCGCGCGGCGCGAAAGGTTGGGACGTTCGGTGTCCTGATAGGTGAATGCCGCGTCGAGATCGCCTGCTTCGAGCGCACCGACCAGGATGAAACTCAGTTCCTCAACCAGACTGAAAAAGACATCCGGCATCAGTTCCCTTGCTTCAAGCAGGAGGTCGGGGCCAAGCAGGCGCATGGCGCTTGGCGTGATCCCGAAGCGGATCGTCTCTCGCGACTCGCCTGCGAAATGCCTGATTTCCTGCTCCAGTTCCTCCATCGACTGCAGGATCGCGACCGCTCGCTGGAACAGCAATTCGCCAGCCGGTGTCGGCTGGATCCCGCGCGAATGGCGCACGATCAGCGAAATCCCGAGCTCTTCTTCGAGATTGCGGATTTGCAGGCCCAGCGCCGGCTGGGCGATATGGAGGTTGTCTGCCGCGGCTGTCAGACTGCCGGCTTCGACGACCTTCACGAAATAAAGAAGCTGACGGTTGTTAATGGCGCCGGCCCTCCCCTTGTACGCTTCGACGCGTTCCTGCGCGCACGCTCGATCCGGTATGGATCATGCAATTCACGTCTGCCCCGCAAGCAGTTTCGCGAGCCGTTCCAGGCTCGCCTTCGGCCACAGGCTCTCGCGGTCGTAATAGCCGACCGCGGCCGGGACGCCGTCCGGCAGCACCATCCACTCCGCCGTGCTGGCGGTGAACATGTGCGCCTGCGGCGGAAACCGGTCCGGTTCGTCGAGCGTGGCGATCTTCACGAAACTCACGAGCGGCCCGGGCCCGCCATAGGTGCTCCAGAGCGCGACGCCGCAATCGGAGCAGCGGCGCACCCGTTGCCCCTTCCCGCTCGCAGTCGGCAGGTCGAAGACCGCCGGCATCCCGCGGGTTACCTCGATACGGTCGGACTCAATCATCCCGTTATGGGCGAAGGCCGACCCGGTCTCGCGTTGGCAATGACGGCAATGACAGCAATGGACAAAAAGGGGCTTCCCGGTAAGGCGATACCGGACCGCGCCGCAGCTGCATCCTCCATCCATCTGACCCTCCCGCTTATTACGTACGGTTCAATCGCCGTCGGTGGCGTCCAATGCATCCTGGAGGCTGGCCGTGGAGATCTTGTCGACATTGCGCCGCATGATACGCATCACGCGAAGAAAGGCCTCCAGGTCATCCGGATCGGCATCGCGAATGAGTTGCCTCTCGCGTTCCAAGGCGACCTGCAGTATCCGGTCATGAAGACGATCGCCGTTTTCGTTCAGCCACCAGATCTTCTTGCGAGGATCGGGTTCATGCGCTTCAAAGGACAGGTAGCCGAGCTCGTGTAATCGCATTAGCGCGCGGCTGGTCGCCCCCTTGTCCAGCGCGACGACCTCGCAGATCCGAGACGCGGGAATCCTCGGCTCGATGGCGAGCATGGAAACGACCCGCCATTCGACGATGCCGATGCCGAAATGTTCCAGATAGAATTGGGAGGCGCCGCGCGAGAGCGAGTTGTTCACCGACGAAAGGAAGTACGGGATATAGGTCGTGACATCGACGACGGGGCGACCGCCACGATCCTTGGTCGGGCTGGACAGCCGGCCCTCCGGGCACGGTTTTCTGGCCGTGTCGGAGTCCTTGTGAGCGTCTTGCCTGTTCATCTGCCTATCTTCCGTAATTCACCGGTCCCGGAACACCCGCAGATCAAACCCTGTCTTCTCGAGATCCTGTCTCGAGAGGTGTTTGCCGCCAGCAAGCGTCTTGCGCGCCATCATGTGGTCACCCGGCGCATTCACCGATTCAAGGCCGATATATTGCCCGCCACGAAAACAATGTACACAGAGCCGGCCATCTTCGCCCCGGATTGCCACAAGATCGTCCGCAGTGTCGGTCAGACCGGCGATCTGCAGCTTGCGGTCACCCTGGTCGCTCCAGAACCACGGCAGCGCCTCGTAGGCATGCGGCGATCCAGTCAGGCGGGCGGCGACGCATTTCGCCTGATCGGTGGCGTTCTGCACCGATTCAAGGCGTATCCGCCGGCCGGCGAACGGGTGGACATATGCGGCGCAATCGCCGATGGCCGAGATGGCGGGATCGTCGGTCGAAAGCGTATTGCCGACGATGATCCCGTTACCGGTGGCGAGACCGGCTTCGGCAGCCAGTTCGTCATTCGGAACGACTCCTGCGGCGATGAGGACCAGATCGCAATCGACCGACCGGCCGTCGGCAAGCTCCACCGCGCATGCCCGGCCGTCCGCGTCGCCGATGACGCGCTCCGCCAACACGCCAAGCTCCAGGCGCACGCCGATACCGGCATGAAAATCGGCGAAATAGCGGGATACCGGCTCGGACACGATGCGGGCCATGACACGCGTCGCCGCCTCGATGACGGTCACGTCCATACCCATCGCCGTCGCCACAGCCGCGAATTCGAGCCCGATGAACCCGCCGCCGATGATGACGGCGCGCGATTTTTCCCTGACATGCCGGCGGATCGCGGCGGCATGCGCCAGGGTGCGCAGTTCGACGACGTTTTGCAGTTCCAGCCCCTCGATGGGCGGCTTCCGATTGCGAGCGCCGGTTGCCAGCACGAGATGGCCATATCGCAGTGTCCGGCTATCGGACAGAGCGACTGACCTGGCCCGGCGGTCGATCCGTTCGACCCGGATCTGGTCAAGCAGTTCTATCCGGTTCTTGTCGTAGAAGGCGGCAATGCGTAGCAGCAGGCGCTCGGACCGGCCGTCCTTCAGATATGTCTTCGACAGCGGCGGCCGCTGATAGGGCAGTCCCGCTTCGTCGTTGATAAGGACTATGCCGCCATCGTAACCGGCTTGACGAAGGCTTGCAGCGACCTGTAGCCCTGCCTGGCCAGCGCCCGCGATGACGACCGACGCTGGCATTATTGCTGCGTCTCCGGCAAACTCACGACGATGCCGTCGATCTCGGGCGCAGCCTTGATCTGGCAGGACAAACGGCTGTTATCGCGTCGCTCGGAGGCCGCGCAGTCGAGCATCTCGTCCTCGCCCTCGGAGCGGGGCGGCAGGCGGTCGAGAAACGCTTCGTCCACATAGACATGGCATGTCGCACACATCATCGAGCCGCCGCACTCGCCGATAATGCCGTCGATGTCGTTGGCGATCGCCGTCTGCATCAGGCTGTCGCCGTCGGCGGCGTCGATCGTGGTCTGGTCGCCGTCGCTGGAGATGTATGTGATTTTCACCAAATCGCTTCTCCCTTGTTTACGTGTTTGCCTATTTGGGCCGGAATCGCAGCGGCATGCGGTCGAGCGCATGGATCGCGTTGTTGGGCCGCCAGACGGCATCGCCCTCCAATTCGATTGACGCGACCTTGTCCGCCAGAGCGCCGAGCAGGGCTTCCAGCTCGGCGCGGGCCACGTTCTGCCCGACGCAGCCGTGGATACCGGTGCCGAAGGCGAGATGACCGGTCGCGCGACGCGTGATGTCGAAGCGATCGGCGTTCGGCCAATGCTCCTCGTCGAGATTGGCCGAGCCGAGCACGCAAAGGATTTTCGTGTCCTTCTCGATGGCGATACCGCCGACTTCGGTATCGACCTGCGCGGTGCGGCAGAACGAGTGGACCGGAGAGGTGTAGCGCAACACCTCCTCGAAGGCCGGACGCGCCAGTTTCGGGTCCTGTTTGAGCAATTCGTACTGGTCCGGATTGTTGGCAAAGCACCACAGCGCGGAGCCGATACCGGTAACGGTCGTGTCGACGCCGGCGGACAGCAGCGAGCGGACGAGCATCCCGGCTTCTTCCTCTGTAAGGTCGCCATTGTCGGCCGCGGCGTAGATCACCGCGCCGAAACCGTCCAATTTGAGGTTCTCGCGTTTGCACTGTTCCATGATCCACGGAACGATGTCGGGGGCCTTGGCCAGCGCCGTCCGGCGGATTTCGTTGTCCGGGCCGAGCGCGTTGAAGACCATCGCACCGTAGTCGACGAGCGGGCGGCGGTCCGCCTTTTTCAGTCCGACGGCGCTCGGGAACACCCGCACCGGAAAGGTTTCCGCGAGTTCCGTGACCGCCTCGAACGAGCCCTTCTCGATGAGTTCGTCGACCAGCTCGTCCGCAGCTTCGCGGAAGCTCTCCTTCAACTGCGCGACGGCCTTCGGCGACAATGCGCGGGCGATCACGGTTCGCGTCCTGGCATGATAGGGCGGATCGACTTCCAGGACGATGGACGGCGGACGCCAGGGTTCCTGGAGGCTGAAATCCTGCAGGCCGACACCGCGTGACGACACGAAACGCTCGTGATCGGAGAAGACTTCCTTCGTTTCCGGATAGCGGCCGCAGGCCAGGATCGCATAGCGCGGGATATAGGCGAACGCACCCTTCGAGCGAAGTTCCGCGTAATAGCCGGACGGGTCGGACAGGATCGCCGGATCATATGGATCTACGTCCCATTCGGCGACGCCTTTCGGGGCCGGCTTGGCGATATGACCTTCGATCATGTTCATGGCGTGTCCTTTCCAGGTGGCGTCTCAATTGGCGGCGGGACCGATGCCGACATGGCGGTCGAGAATGTGCGGATCGGCCAGAATGTCCGGCGCAGGCGCCGCGTAAACGATTTCGCCGTTGTCGACGATGATCGCCCGGTCGGCGAATTTCAGGGCGAGCTCGGCGTGCTGTTCGACGAGGATGATCGTCTGGTTACGTTCGGTGGCCAGTTTCTCGAAGACCTCCATCAGCATGTCGCAGATGACCGGTGCCAACCCTTCCAGCGGCTCGTCGAGCATCAACAGGCGCGGCTTGCCGAGTAGTGTTCGGGCGATCGACAGCATTTGCTGTTCGCCGCCGGACAGCTGGCCGCCGCCATTGCGCCGACGTTCCTTCAGGCGGGGAAACAATTCGTAGGCCTCGTCAAGCGTCGCGTCGCCGCGGATGCCGGAGATGAGGTTTTCCTCCACGCTCAATGACGGGAAGATGTCGCGGGTCTGCGGAACGAGCCCCAGCCCGCGCATCGCGCGCTGGTGCGTGGGCAGGGTATTGATCGGCTCCCCGTCGAAACGGATCTCGCCTTCATGCAGCCGCGCGAACCCCATGATCGCGGAAAGCGTCGTGGTCTTACCTACGCCGTTACGGCCGATGATCGCTAGACGTTCGCCCTGTCCGACGCAGAACGACATGCCGTTGAGGATGTGGGTCTGCCCGTACCCGGCGGTGACGTTTTCGATTTCGAGTATGCGCTCAGTCATGGCGCGCGCCCAGGTAAAGGTCGCGGACGCGCTGGTCGGCGGCGATCTCGGCCGGTGTGCCTTCGGTGAGGATTTCCCCGTTGACGAGCACGATGATCGAACGGGCAACCTCGAAGACAAGCTTCATGTCGTGCTCGATGATGAGGACGGCGAGATCCTGCGGGAGGCGCGCGATCGCTTCGGAGATCAGGTGACTGTCGCTTGCCGGCACGCCGGCGGCGGGCTCGTCGAGGACGAGGATGCGCGGATTGAGCGCTAGGGTCAGCGCCAGTTCCAGCAGCCGCTGCTGGCCGTAGGCCAGTTCTTCAACGATCCGTCCGGCGTGCCGCTCCAGATTGAACTCGCCGAGCAGATGGTCGATTTCATCCTCCACCCGCGGATACGAGTCGGCCGGACGCAACAGGCCGACGGTCATGCCCTCGCGTTCCAGAATGGGCAGGCGAAGATTCTCGCGCACTGTCATGCGGCGGAACAGCGTCGTGATCTGGAATGTCTTGGCGACACCCACCTTGACGCGCTTCGGCTCGGGCAGCCTGCGCAGGTCGACCCCGTCGAGCGTGATATCGCCCGAACTCGGCGTCAGCACGCCCGTCAGGAGGTTGGCGAAGGTGGTCTTTCCTGCCCCGTTGGGGCCGATAAGCGCCTTGCGGTCGCCGGGCCGCAGATCGAGGCAGATATTCTTCGCGACGACTATGCCGCCGAAATTCTTGTTGAGGTTCCTAACGTGAAGGCCCGGAGTCATTTCGCCCTCCCCGCCAGCCTGCCGGCCAGTTCACCGATGCCGGTAAGCCCGGATGGCAAGAAAAAGACGACGGCAAGAACCATTCCGCCGATGATGAACAGCCAGTTGAACGGATCGACAGCCGCGGCGACGTGGTGGACAATCATGAAGATCGCCGTCCCGATGATCGCGCCGTAGAGCCTGCCGGTCCCCCCGAGGATGAGCATGATCAGCGCTTCCGCGGAGAGCGAGAAGGAGTAGACCTCGAGACTGACAAGCACCGTCACCTGCGCGGCGAGTGCGCCGGCGATCCCCGCGATGGCGCCGCCGAGCGTGTAGACGGCGACGAGGCGCCAATACACCGGCGTTCCGATCGCGGTCATGCGCTGGCGGCTCTCCTTGATGCCCCGGGCCGACAACCCAAAAGGCGACGCGGTGACCCGTTTGAGGACGAGTACGACCAGACTAAGGACCGCAAGGGCGTACCAGTATCCGGTCTGTCCGACGAAATCGAACTCGAACAGGCCGAGAACCGGCTCCATACGAATGCCGCGCAAGCCGTCCGCTCCACCGGTGACGGGCCGCGCCTTGTTGGCGATTTCCTGGCAGATCTGGGCGACGGCGATGGAAAGCATCAACACGGTCAGGCCGTGCGCGCGCATCAGCACCAGACCGGACACGAAGGCCATTGCCGCACCCGCGGCCGCGCCGGCGCCAAGGCCGAGCAGCGGATCGCCGGAAACGTGGACGGCGAATAGCCCGGCAGCGTAAGCGCCGCTGCCATAAAGCGCCGCATGGCCGAGGGTCGCGATACCGGCATAGCCGAGCACCAGGTCGAGCGACAGGACGAAGATCATCATGATCAGGATCCGCGTCAGGAATCCGAGATCGTAGGGAAACAGGAAGAAGGCGGCGGCAGCGACGGCGAGCAGCACGGCTTCGCCCATCAGCGGCACGCCGAAAAGCGAGCCATTGCGCCTTGTCCCGGTCACGACTTTCGCCATGTCATAGCCTCCCCATCAGGCCGGACGGGCGCACCGCGAGAAGCGCCATGACGCAGGCGAAAAAGAAGATAGTACCGTAGTCGGGAACGAGATACCGCGACGCGGTCTCCAGGAGGCCGAGCCCGATGGCGGCAAAGAAGGAACCGGCGATCGAGCCCATGCCGCCGACAGCGACGACCAGCAGGAACAGCACCATGTAGCGGAGCGGATAATAGGCGTCGATCGGAAGCAGTTCCGCGCCGAGAATACCGCCGAGGGCGGCAAGCCCGGCGCCGAGGCAGAAGGTGACAGCGAAGAGCCGTCCGGTGTTGATGCCGAGTGCGGCAGCCGCACCGCGATTGTCGACGGCGGCACGCAGGCGAATGCCGAAACGCGTGCGCTCCAAAAGCAGGTAAAGGCCGGCGACGACGGCGCAGCCGACGACAATGACCAGCAGCCGGTGCACCGGCAGGGTGCGAAAGCCGAGATCAATCGAGGTCGCCAGCCCGTCGGGAAGTGGAATCGCCAGCAAGGTCGAGCCGAGCAACAGGTTGACGGCGGCGATCATGATGAAGGTTATCCCGATCGTCGCGAGCACCTGCTGCAATTCGCCGAAGCAGTAGATGCGACGGTACAGGCCGCGCTCGAGCGGCACCGCGATCGCCACCGTGGCCGCGATGGCGAGGCCGGCCGCGGCGAGGAACGGCAGGTTGGCCTTGGCCATCATCCAATGCGTCAACGCTCCGCCGATCAGCGCGAAACCGCCATGGGCGAGATTGATGACCCGCATCAGCCCCATCGTGACGGAAAGGCCGATCGCGATCATGAACAGGATCATGCCGTATGCGATCCCGTCCACCGCTATGTTCAGGAGCAGCGACATTCTAGTCTTCCGGGCTGTCGGCGCGGGCGGCGTGGCGCCCGCGCCGGAGAGGTTACTTGTCCCAGCCGAGATCGCCGACCGTGGCGATCACTCCCTTCTCGCGGTTGACGAGCAGGCCGCTATCCCCGTCGCGTTCGACTTCCCTGATATAGACATTCTGGATGACGGTGCGGGTTTCCGGATCCATTATCAGCGGACCGCGCGGGCTTTCCCACTCTAACCCTTTTGCGGATTCGATCGCCGCGGGTCCGTCGGAACCGGCTGCCTCGACCATGTGGTAGATGAGGTGCACGCCATCATAGGCGCCGACCGATGCCCAGTTGGCGACTGAATCGGAAAACATTTCCGACAGCCTCGTCGTGAATTTACGGTTCAGTTCTGAATCGTGCGCGGCGGAATAATGATAGGCTGTCGTTAGACCGAGTGCCGCGTCCCCGAGCGCCTGTAGATTGGACTCTTCGGTTTCCGCGGTGCCGAGAAACTTGATGCCGGCTTCTTCCAGGCCGTTCTCGTTGTAGGTCTTCGTGAAGCCGAAGGTCGGCGGACCGCCCGGCAGGAAGGCGAACAGCGCATTCGGCGCCTGTTCTCGCACGCGCTGGATAAAGGGCGAGAAATCGGTTGTCTGCAACGGCATGCGGATCGCATCGACGACCTTGCCGCCCTTCGCCTCGAAGGCGGCGCGGAAACCGTTTTCGGCGTCGATCCCCGGGCCGTAATCGGCAACGGCCGTCGCGACCGTGCGGATTCCCTGGTCATAGGCCCATTCGGCGAGCGGCGCCGACACCTGCCACAGTGTGTAGCTGGTGCGTACGTAGAAGTCCGACTGCTTGTTGATGGCCGATGTCGCCGCGTTGAAGATCACGGTCGGCGTTTGCGATTGTTCGATCAGCGGCGCGACGGCGAGAGCGTTGGGCGTGAACGTGAAGCCGGCAAGATAATCGACCTTGTCGCGGATCAGCAATTCCTGGGCGAGAGCACGTGAATTGTCGGGGTTTGGCCCGCCGACATCCTTGTAGATGAATTCGATAGTATGATCGCCGGCCGTCTGGCCATGCTCGTCGACATAGACTTCGATGGCCTGCTGATACTGCTTGCCATAAATGGCAAACGGACCCGAGAACGGCGCGATGACGCCGACCTTGATGGTGTCGGCAAGGGACGCGCCGGCGAGCGCAGTCGACAGGGCGCAAGCGGCCGCCATGGCCGCGATAAGGCTTTTCATGAATTTCCTCCCGTTTCCACTGACTCCTCCAGTCCGTGAGTTGCGATAACAACTCGTTGATATTAGATCGCACCAGTTGCGATGTCAACTGATTGGAACAATCGCTCCTCGGGTAGTGTGCCGATAACCGCTATCGGCCCGCAAGGAGTCCCGATAGTGGGGCCACAGGGGCAAATCGCTCGAGAATCGCGCGTTAGCGCTTTTCGCTCGCGTAGGATTAGATCTAGCCACGACGGCACCGCCGTATCGTTGTGCAGCGAATGGATGCTGATGTCGTTTAGGTGTCGCTCAGACGGCTTTACGCGCACCCCTGCGATCTCGCACTGGACCGTTTTGGAAGGACAAACAAGTGGCGGCCCCCTCCGTGAATGAAGCTCCCCGTATTCTATCAAACAAAAAAGCTGGATGGTGCCCCCGCCAGGACTTGAACCCGGGACCCTCTAATTACAAAGCGGACAGGTTATAGGCTATCCAACTGATATTATTGCCTATTATAAAACCAGTAGAATGGTGTGTGCGATTGTGTGCGTGTGAAAATCGCCGAAATCGTTCGATTTCGACCGATATCGGAGATATTTCGGGCAGCTTCAACACCCGATCAATCCTCCGAAATCGCGGCGTTACACGAAAGTTACATCGGAACGCTTCGAAGAATTTTTAGTACGCTAACTTATTGAAAAATATGGTGGCCGGTACAAGGTGCAAACTTGTGCCCCCTTCCATATCAAAGGATCGCGCGAGGACCAGGATGCTTTCGCCCTGCGCTCGCAGTCAAAGGCCGCCGCCGCGCAGAAAGACGGCCGCCTGGCGAAGGAAATCGTCCCGGTGACGATCCCGCAGCGCAAGGGCGACCCTGTCGTTGTCGACAAGGACGAGCATCCGCGCGAGACCTCGATGGAGGCTCTTGGCAAGCTGCGCACGCCGTTCCGCGAAAACGGCTCCGTGACGACGCGCATCACCGGAACGGCGGCGCTGGAAATGCGCGAGCGCGGGGCCAAGAAGGCTCTGGCGACGATGTGCATTGGCGTTGGCCAAGGGCATCGCCATCGCGCTGGAAGCCGTCTGACGGTTTCCTGTTTCTGCCGACAAAGAAAAACGCACCGGCCGCGAGACCGGAGCGTTTTATACATTAAATGAATCTTCTGTCAGGCCGAGACGCCGCCAGTGTCAGTCAGTTTTCCATCAGCTTGGTCTCGGCGACCACAGGGCATCGGGATTTGCCCGTGTTACCGCCATGCCTTTCGGATAGCTGACAAGCTCCAGTTGCATCCCCCAGGGTGCCAGGAAATAGACCCAGGTCAGACCTTCTGACGGCCCCTCTGTCATCGTTGTCGGATCGCCCTGAACCCTGACACCATGAGCTTTCAGATGAACGACCGCCGCCTCCATGTCTGTGACCAGGAAGCCGAGATGGGTCGCTCCCACGTCACTGTTGGCAGGCGGTGTCTGCGAGGCACCTTCGAGATCGTATTCGAACAGCTCGAAAGACGGTCCGTTTTTACAGCGTAGCATCCTCAGCGTCTTGATAACTGCACGCGGGTGCACTCCGAGATGAACCTGCATCCAGTCGTCGGCGGAAACGAAGGGGCCGATTTCATAGACAACTTCGCAACCGATCACATCGACGAAGAAGCGCGTGGCCGCCTCGATGTCGGGGACGGTGAATCCAACATGGTCGGTGCCGGCCAAGCCTGGCAGCCCGCCACTCATCGCTTGGACTCCGCATTGCTGATCATGGTCATGAGCCTCAACTTCTGGAGCTCGAAAACCTTGTCCTTGACGTCGGCGAAGGCCTGCAGATGGGGAAGTTCCATGTGCTTGTCCCACTCCGCCCGATTGGTCCAGTTCTCGTAGAATGTGAATTCGGCGGGATCGTCATTGTCCTGGTGCAGCCAGTATTCCACGCAGCCGGGCTCTTCCCGGGTCGGCCCTATCAGGCCCAGGAGAAACGACTTGGTTTCCTCGATCTGGCCGTCAAGGGCGCGCAGATGCGCAACTACGGTGAGTTGTTCAGACATGGTATTTCCTCCCTTAAGTAACGCTCGATGCCCGTGAAGGAGCGTCGGCAATCTTCACATCAGTCACTCCATTGGCTTTGCTTGAACGCCTCGCTCATCAGCGCGGCATTCTCGGGCCTGGGCTCCAGCCGGCCGGCCTCGATTTCGCGCGCGATCTCGACAACGCGCTTGTTGACGGGGGCTTCGCGGCCGTGTGTTTTCAGTACTTCCACCACCAGCCCGTTCACATCGTCCACTTCGGCCCGGCGCCCCTTGCGCCAATCCTGAAGCGAGGTGGTCAGCGTGTCCTCGCGCGAGAAAGTCCGCAGAACCTCCTCGAAAATCTCGTCCACGTAGCGTTCAGGGTGGTTGCTCATCACGGCAGGCATCCCGATGATCGGCATGATGGTCGCGCCATCTGCCAGTGCAGCCTGCATCGCCTCATAGCCGGCGGCGCGCATCGCCTCCAGCATGCCCGGCGCCCGGGCGGCATCATTCAGGGCGGTGTCGATGATGGCGGAAGGGATCAACTCCGCAGCGTTCACCACCAGTTTCATCCATTTCGCCGAACGGATGTCATCCACGACCTCGACCGTGCCCGAGTTGCGCAAGAGAGTAGCGACATCCTCGACCCTGTGTTGCTGCTCCGGATCGAGCGCGCCCATCGCGAACCAGGACTCGTCCGTGTCGTTCTGGCGGGTAGTGATACCCGGCTCCCACATGTTCGAGGCGATCTCGATAACGGCGCCGATCGTCCTTTCCCGCCCGACGATGTCGGCGATATCCTCATGGGTCATGCCGTTTTGCAGCCCGACGACAAAACCGTCCGGCGCGAGAACCGGCTTGATGAGTTCGCAGGCCCAGCGCGTATCGTAGGCCTTGACCACAAGGAACACGATGTCGAAGGGCTCCTTGATTTCGGCGACCTCACACAGATGCAGGGCCGGCACCTCGGCATGAATTTTCCGCGCCGGCAGATTGACGGTGATGCCCTTTTCCCGAATGGCTTCGACATGGGCCGGCCACTGGTCGATGAAGGTCACGTCCAGACCGGCCAACGCAAAGTCGGTGGCAATCGATGCGCCCTGGGCACCCGTGCCCAGAAAGGCGATGCGGGGGTTTTTCCTCATACTGGCGGTCAAGTCGGCTCTCCCGGTGGTCGTGTCGTCATTGCATGATCATGCCGCCGTCGATCATCAGGCACTGGCCGGTCATGTAGTCGGAGGCGGGCGAGATCAGAAATTCAACGGTTCCCGCCACGTCCTGCGGGCTTGAGACCCGTCCAAGCGGAATATTGGCCGAGAAGTTTCGCATCGCCTCGCCCGGTTCGGATGAGGCGCCCATCTCCATGAGATCCTTGTCGAGCTGTTCCCAAAGCTCGGTTTCGACCACGCCGGGGCCGAAGGCATTGACGGTGATGCCGTGTTCGGCCAGCGCCCGCGCCGCCGCCTGGGTCAGGCTGATGACCGTCGCCTTGCTCGCGCAATAGGGTGCAAAATCGCCAAAACCGCTGCGACCCGCCATCGACGCCGTGCTGACGATCTTGCCCTTGTGGCCCGCAACTATCATCGCCTTTGCGGCCTCCTGGATCCCGATCATCACGCCAAGTCCGTTGACCTTCATGATCCGGTCCCAGTTCTCCTCGGTTGTTTCGAGAAAGGGCTGCGGGCGGTTGAAGCCGGCATTGTTGACGATGGCGTGGATGAAGCCGAAGGCGTCTTCGCACGCCCTGATGGCCGCGGCCACGGAGGCACGGTCCGAGACATCGACACGGACCGGGACTGCCCGGCCGCCGGTCGCCTCGATACTGCGGGCGGCACGCGCGCCGCCCTCCTCGTCGATATCGGCGATCACGATCCCGTAGCCCGTTTTCGCAAGGCGTTCGGCAATGGCCAGGCCGATCCCGCGCGCCGAGCCTGTCACCACGACCCCGCCAAGATCCTTCGTACCCATGACGTTTCGCTCCCCTATTTCCGAGACCGCTTGTGCAAGACGAAGTCGTATTCGGATCGCCACTTGGCTACACCTTCGTTCAGCGGTTCGAACCGGGCGATAAGCGAAGCCTTCACGCCGAAGACCGCATCCGACTGCAGGTACTCGTCGCCATCGACGAAGGTGTGGGTGATAACGGTGTCGAAGCCTTCCGCGCTGACGATGAAATGCATGTGCGCCGGGCGATACGGATGCCGTCCGAGATGACCGAGAAGCTGCCCGACCGGTCCGTCATCGGGAATGGGATAGGAAACCGGTTTGATGCCCCGGAACCGGTAGAGGCCATCGGCTCCGGTCGTAAACACGCCACGGTTGTTGAACGCCGGCTGCAGGTCCGGCTGCTGCACGTCATAGAATCCGTCTTCGTTGTCGCACCAGACATCGATCCGGGCACCCTCGACCGGATTGCCGTCGAGATCGGTAACCCTCCCCTCATAGAGGCAGGTCTCCTTTGCGCCTTGCTGGGTGATGGAGGCACCCATTTCGTACTCGGGCGCCCCGTCGACATGGAAGGGTCCCAGAACCGTGTTCTCCGTCGCACCGGTGGGCCGGCGATTGTTGATCGCGTCGACCAGCATCGACGCCCCGAGGACATCGGAGAGCAGGATGTACTCCTGCCGTTTGTCGTCGCAGATCTGGCCGGTGCGCGTAAGGAAGTCGATGGCGACGCCCCATTCGTCCTGGGTCAGTTCCACGTCCTTGATGAAGGCGTGCAGGTGACGCACCAGGCTGCGCATGATCTCGGCGAGACGGAGAGGCGCATCGGGCCCGATGCGCGCATTGACGGCGTCGACCGAACCGGCCTCGGTGAAATAGTCTATTCTGGTTTGATCGTTCATCGATACTCCTCCCGGATCAAGCGGCTGTCGGACGCGCACCGGCATGTGCGCGCACAAGAAGCTGGAAAATGCCGTCGCGGGTGACATCGCGCGGATTCCAGTAAGGTTTCTGCACCGCAAGATCGGCAGCATGGGCAAGGTCGGCCTCGGTTACCCCCAGGTCCTTCAGGGCAAGCGGGGCACCCACGCTCGCTGCAAAATCGTACAGTCCAACGCCCAGATCGCCGCCGAAAAGCTCGGCTGCGGGCCGCAACGCCTCAACCGCGGCTGACGCGTTGAATGCTGCTGTATGCGGCAGAAGGATCGCGTGGGTTTCCGCATGTGGCAGGTCGAAGGCACCACCAAGCGTATGGCAAAGCTTGTGATGCAGCGACATGCCGACCGAGCCGAGGACGACGCCGGACAGCCAGGAACCGTAGAGCATATCCGATCGGGCATCGAGATCGCCGGGCGTACGAACGATCTTCGGCAAGGCGCGCTTCAACGCCCGGATACCCTCGACAGCCATAAGCGACGTGACCGGATTGGCATCCTGCGCATAAAGCCCCTCGACCGAATGGGCCATGGCATTGAGAGCGCTCGACACGCTCATCGGGACGGGCAGGCCAAGCGTGAGCTCCGGGTCGTAGATGACGGTCTCGGGCCGGATCTTCGGATTCCGGATCGTGGTCTTCACGCCGTTCTCGGTCTGCCCGAGAATATCCGTGGCTTCCGAACCTGCATAGGTCGTTGCCACCACCAGTTGCGGGGCATCGTTACGCCAGGCGATGGCCTTGCCCAGGCCGATGGTCGAGCCACCGCCAATCGCCACCACGCAATCCGCTGCCGATGCCTCGAACTCGGCCATGGCGCGCTCGGTCACTTCGAGCGGAGTGTGCATGGCCGCTTCGGTAAACAAACCGGCCGCGTACGGACCGATCCGTTCCGCCAGAGCTTCCGCATCAGGTTTTTGGAATGGCGTTGACAGTATTAGGGCCCGCGCGCAGCCGAGCGCCTCGATCTCGCGTGCGACTTGAGCAATCGACCCCGGGCCGAAAACCACGCGGCCGGGCGAACCTTGATAGAGAAACGGCTTCATCTCACCTCACCTTCCCCGGACGCGCGGCATTTCTTTCCCTCGGGAGCGGACAAGAGGTATCCCGGCCACGGGGAAGCATCCGATACGCGGCGTTCGCCCATCCCGCATTCGTGCTGCGACAGCCACACCTTAGACCTCCGCGCGCCTTCGCGCCGTCGTATAGATCAGTGCCGCCGCAATAATCAGCGTGCCCTGAAACACGTACTGGTAGGTCTGCGAAAGGCCCAGGAAGGACACCGCGTTCAGGACTTCAGTCAGCAGGACCGCGCCCAGCATGGTGCCGATGAACGTCCCTCGCCCGCCCAACAGGCTCGTCCCGCCGAGCACGACTGCTGTGACGCTGGACAGGGTGTAGTTGACGCCCTGCTGAGGATCGCCGACCCCGATCTGCGCCATGAGCATCACGGCACCGATCGCCGTGAGGAGCGAAACCGTGATATATCCCGCAACGAAGGTCAGGTCGGTACGAACGCCTACCCTGCGCGCGGACTCCTCGTTGGAACCCACGGCGCGGAGTTGCCATCCGGCCCGCGTCTTCCGCAGAGCATATTCGCCGGCGATCGCCAGGATCACGAGGAAGAAAAAAGCCAGCGGAATCGGGCCCAAACGCCACGTCAGCGCTTCGATCACGCCGAAGTTGATGTAGCCGCCCGGGCCGTCCCGGAGCACGAAACTCATCCCCTGCAGGCCAATGAACATCGCGAGCGTCGCCGCGATAGGCGTGAAATTCGCGAACCTTATCAGGCATCCGTTGACGAAGCCGACAACGACCGCGACGCCGAACATGAAGAGAAATCCGATGGCGATCGTCAGCGGCGCCTGCCCGTCATTGACGAAAAACGACGCGACCACGACCAGCAGCCCGGCCAGCGGTCCGACCGAAAGGTCGATCCCGCCCATCAAAAGGGCGATGGTCTGTCCCAGCGCGATAAAACCGAGAGCGGTCGCCAGTATCAGAATGTTCGATATGTTGAAGGTCGACAGAAAATTCTCGTTATGGCCGAAGACATAGAGCGCCAGGAGAACCGTCACGACGATCAACGGCATGACCGTGGCATTGTCGGTCTGCACGTAATGCTTGATGCGGTCCTTGAAGGACGTGGTGCGCCGACCGGAGGATTCGTCCGCGTGATGTACGTGCGTATCCGCCTGGACGGCGGCCCCGACGATGCGGGCCTCGCTGATATCCTCCCCGCGAAGCGTTTCCACGACACGACCGCGCGACAGCACGATGACGACGTCGCAGAGCCCCTCCAATTCGGCCGCGTCCGACGAATTCACGATGACGGGCGTGCCGGATTGCGAAACTTCGCGCAGAATCCGGTAGATTTCCGATCGGGCGCCCACGTCCACGCCCTGCGTCGGCTCGTCGGCAATGATGAATCCCGGCTCCGAAAGAAGCGCGCGCGACATCACCACCTTCTGCTGGTTGCCGCCGGAAAGGGACAGGATCTTCGCATCGAGGCTCGCAGTCTTCACGGCAAGTTCGCGGAAGACCTTTTCGACCTGTTCCAGCTCACGCTTGCGGCTCATCACCCCGTTCACACTGAATTTTTCCAGTGCGGCGAACGTGGCGTTTTCCCTGACGGTCAGATCCTTGGCCACACCCTCGGTATGGCGGTCGGACGGCATGTAGGCGGCCTTGCTTTTCAATTCGGCGGCGCTGAGTTCCCTGCCATCGAGGCAAATCTTCCCGATAGTGGGTTGCAGACCGGCCAGCGCGCGCATCAGGTCGGACTGACCGTTGCCCTCGACGCCCGCGACACCGATGATCTGGCCGCGACCGACCTCGAAACTGACATCCTTGAACTTCTTGCCGCTCAGCCCGGTCACCGAGAAATTGATCCCAGGCGCCGTTTCGCTGGCTTTGGGCGGAAAGGCGTATTCCAGAGTCCGGCCGACGATCATGCTGAGCAGTTCGTGGTCGGTTAGTTCGCTCACCAGACCTTCGCCGCGCTTTCGACCGTCCCGGAGAACGCTGACGCGATCTGCAATCTGACGGAGTTCTGCCAAACGATGGGTGATGTAGATGACTGCGGTTCCGGTCTTCTTCAACCGCCGGATCCGGTCGAAAAGCATCTCGGTCGCTTCCTGGTCAAGCGATGCCGTCGGTTCGTCGAGGATCAAGACTTTGGGATCGACCGCCAGCGCCTTGGCCAGTTCGAGCAGATGCTTCTGCGCGACCGTCAGGCTGTCGGCTCTGGCCTCCAGCGAAACATGAAGACCGACCTCGTCGAGCATGCGCCGGGCGATCTCCGGAGTGGCCCCCTCGCCGAAGATGGAGGCCGGCAAGGCAACCTGTAGGTTCTCGATGACGGACATGTCCTCGAGAATTGCGGGATGCTGATAGGAAATGGCGATGCCAAGCCCCGCCGAGAGGTCCGGGGACAAGGGCGTCACGTCCCGTCCCTCGAACTCGATTTCGCCCTGATCGGGCTGGAGCACCCCGGAGATGATGTTCATCAGGGTGGACTTCCCGGCGCCGTTCTCGCCAAGGATGGCGTGAACCTCTCCCGGATGGAATGACACGCTCACATCCGCAAGAGCCTGCACGCCGGAAAACGACTTCGACACATTGGACAGCCGGATCGTCGTTTCGGCGGATTCTGTCGCACTCGATTGCACGGGCTTGGCGGCAGCGTTTGACTTGTTCACTGGCGTAATTCCGTATCGCTACACCCCTGGGGGCGAGGTAAATCGGCTAATTTCGGCCCCGGGCGGGAATAGCCGCCCGGGACCGTGCAGGATCACTTGTTGACCGCTTTGGCCTGATCGTCGCCGGACATCTGCGCGGAGAGGTAAATCGCCCCGGGCAGATCTTCGCGGCACTGGACCGGGCTCGGATCGCCGTCGGTCGAATCCTCGAAATTCGGCGCGCGGAAGATTTCGTCCGCCGGCGGCTGGCCGCCCGTCACCTCTGCGATGGCCCACTGCACCGCGAGACGCACATTGTCGTTGCCGGTGGCCACGGTGAACAGCTTGAAGTCCGGATTGTCTTCGTGGTTCTTCTCCCAGAAGCAGCCGAGCGAATTCCCGTCCGAGGTCGCCAGCGCCGGGATCGAGCGATCGAAGTTCTTGAAGACCGGAAGCGCGCCGACGAGCGACGGACCGAAGTCGGAGACGATCACGTCGATATTGTCATGCTGCGCGATGGCTGCCGACAGCACCTGCTGGGTCAGGGACGGATCCCAGTTGGTGACGGCGAAAGGCTCGGGATTGAGAAACACATAGCTGTCGTCCAGCACCTGTTTCATTCCCTTCAGTTCGTCGAGGCCCTGGCTGTTTCCGGCAGGTCCGCTGAGGAACAGCAGGTTGGCGCCATCCGGGAACTGTTGCTTGATCCAGTTGCCCCAGCTGATGCCGTCATCGACGAAAGAAGCGCCAATGAAACGGGTGTAGTTGCGGCCGGCCTCGCCGCCGACATCCACGCGATAGGGCACGACCACTACGCCCGCGCGATGCGCGTTGGTCAAAGCCGGCAACACCGCCGGTCCGGCATCGCCGAATACCACCATCGCGTCGACGCCGCGGGCGGCGATCGAGTTGATGTCGGAAATCGCCTTTTGCGTGTCCCCCTGACCGTCGGCGTAGAGATACTCCGTGATGCTCGGGCACTTGGCGGCCTCTTCGGCACCGGAAGCCGTCGTGACAAGGCGCCAGCTGTTTCCGCCGAAACCGTCAAGAAGCGCCAGAGATGCCTCTTTCGAACCGCACCAGGACGGCACGTCCTGGGCCATGGCGGCCGAGCCCATCAGGGTAACGGTCAGGCTTGCTGCGGTTACCGCGAGTCTCTTCCTGAGTTTTGAAAGTTTCATTTTTACTCCTCCCTTGTTGATCACTTGTTGGGTTACGGCTTTGTCCGGGACCAGTTGATCGAGTAGATCCCGATACCGATTGTCAGGGCCAAGGCCTGCACAATGGTCTGCGCCGAGTAGGGCACGCCGATAGCGAGCGCGAACTGGCTGAGTTGGTTCAGGAAAAACGCGGCGATGACCGTCGATATCGGATAGCCGCGGCCGCCGAGCAGCGAGGTGCCGGCAAGCACCACCACTGCGACCGACGGCAAGAGCAGGCTGTTGCCCTGAAAGGCGGTAGGCTCGCGGGTGATGCCGGCGATCAAGACCCCGGCAACGAGATAATGCATCTGCGCGAAGACGTAGGCCATCGTCTGGTAAAGCCTCACGCGCAGGCCCACTGCTTGTGCTGCAAGCGGATTGGCGCCGATCGCCTCGAAACGCCGTCCGACGACCGTTTTCTTCAGCACGAAGGTGACCACGATCAGGATGGCCAGCGCGATATAGACGGCATGGCTCACTCCGAAGGTCCGGCCGCCTGCGATTTCGGCGAGCAGGTTCGTCGTTGTCCTCGGCACACCGCCCGACACCGCGAAGACCGCTCCGAACAGGAGCGCGTTCATCCCGATTGTCGCGACGATCGCGTTCAGCCGGTAGAAACCGACCAGGATGCCGTTGAACAGCCCGGCCGTGACCGCGCAGCCGAACGCGAAAAGCAGGGCCAGCCACAGATCCGCGTCATTGCCGGACGGCATGTGGGTCGCGATGACCACCGCAAGCGACACCCCTCCGGGCACAGACAAGTCGAAACCGCCCTGCTGCACGACCAGCATCTGTCCCAGCCCGACAATTGCGAGCACGGCGGCAAAGGGCAGGCTGCCGACAAGGGCTCCCATCGAAACGGCGGACGGGGCGAAGACGAGGCAAAGCGCGACCAAAGCCAGGGTCGAGATGACGATGGTCACGAAGCCACGCGCCAGCGGAACAGGCAGAAGGCCCTGCCGCTGATGGAGTCGGTCTATGTTTGCGCCCGTTTGTGCCATTTGACTTTCTTCTCGTGGTCGGCTGCCGTGATCAGGCGATTTCGAGAGTGACCTTGACCGCTTCTTTCGGATTCTTTCCGAGCTCGAGCGCTGTCAGCGCGTCATCGATTGCGAAAATGTGGGTCTGGATCGGGGACAGATCGATGCCGGTCCGCTCGAGGAAGCGGATGGCGGCCGGCCAGACGCCGGGCGAACCGATGCAGCCGCGCACGTTCAGGTTCTTGATCTGGATCTTGCCCAGGTCGACCGGGATCTTCTGCCCGATATTGATGCCCACCATGGACACGCAGCCTTCCGGGCGGGCGTATTCGAACACATTGGCCAGCGAGGACGCATGGCCGGCCGCTTCGACCACGAGGTCGGCGCCACCCTTCGTCATCTCCTGGATTGCCTCGACGGGATCGCCATCGGACGGATCGACCGTGCCGTCCGCGCCGAGTCGCCTGGCGATGTCACGCCGCAAGGGCACCGGATCCACCACGATCACGCGCGCGCCCATGCCGATGGCGGCCGCGGCCGAGACCAGCCCTATCGTTCCGCCGCCGGAGACGATGACTGTCTGCGAGGCGTCGACGCCTCCATGACGCAGAACGGCATAGTACCCACAGGTGAACGGTTCGATGAGCGCACCCTTGGAGTCGTCGACCGCATCGGGCAGCTTGTGCAGCCATTCGGGCCGCGCCGCGAAATACTCCCGGTCCGCGCCATCCATCGAAAAACCGAAATGGTGGATACGCTCGGGCGTGTTGATCACGCATTCTCCGACGACCCTGTCGCCAACCGAAAGGCTGGAGACGTTCTTCCCCACTTCGACGATCTCGCCCACCCATTCGTGTCCGGGCGTGACGGGATATGAGATCGGAATGATGTACTGGCCGGCCAGCAATTCGTAGTCTGAATGGCAGATGCCCACGCGCCGGGACTGGATCAGCACTTCGTTCTCGGTGATCGAAGGCGACTGGACCTGTGTCACGACCGGCTTGTTAGGTTCATCGAAAATCAGGGCTTTCATTACCAACTCTCCATGCTTTGTCGGGCCGGTCAGCCCACGGTTTCGATTTCGCCGCTTAGAGCGGATTTGAAGACGGCCTCGAGCAGCGCGATGTTGTTCACGAGGTGCTCCGATGTGATCGGATAGGTCCCCCTGCCCCGCACGGCCCGCGCGAAAGCGACCAGGTTGTCCTTGACGGGTTCGGCCGGGGGAATTTCCACTGTGGTAATCGGCCCGCCCGCCATAGCCGAGGTCACGATCCAGCCATCGGGTGCCTCGACATGCGCCTTGTCGCGCACGTCGATCCACCCTTTCGAGCCGTAGACTGTGAACCGCGACATGAAAGGATTGGCGAGAGACGCCGAGACGTAGGACGTGCCGCCGCCCTTGAACTTGACGAAGGCTGCCACCGTATCGCCCTGCGGCAGATCCGAGGACAGCTGCTCGCAGATGCACAGGACGCTCTCTGCGGGGCCGAGGAGCCGCACCGAAAGGTCCAGCAGGTGAATGCCGGTCGCGGTCATTCCGCCGGCCGGTGCCTGGTCGGCCTTGAGGCGCCAGTTGTCGCGGTCAAGCGTCACGAACTTGTCGTGGCTGAAATTCGACTCGATCTGGTGGATGCGACCCAGTTCGCCCGCATCGGCCTTGGCGAGCATATCGGCGATTGGCGGCTCCCACCGGCGTTCGTGCCCCATGCCGAGCACCAGTCCGGCATCGCGGCAAAGCGCGACCGAGCGTTCGGCCTCCGACTTGTTGAGCGCCAGCGGCTTTTCGCAGAACACGTGTTTTCCAGCCTTCACCGCGGCCTCGATCTGGGTCGTGTGCAATGAATGCGGCGTGGCCAGAACGACCGCCTCGACTTGCGGATCGTTAAGCGCATCGGCATAGTCCGCCGACAGCGCGATGCCTTTCGCTTCGCACAGTTCGCGCACCGATTCCGCGTTGGGCTCGACCGCGCGGACCACCTCGATGTCGTCAGGTGCCGCTTCCAGAACGCTGAGCATCTTCTTGCCCCACCAGCCCATGCCGACCAGCGCGATTTTGACGGGCGTTCCCATTACCGGTTATCCACGCGCTTCGAGAACGGACGGATCGAGACCGTCTTCCAAAGGCCGGCCTGCGCGAACGGGTCGTTGCGGTTGAATTCCTCGACTTCGGCCATGCTGCCGGCCTCCAGCACGAAGCAGCTTCCGATCATCGTCTCTTCGTCATCGGCGAGCAGCGGCCCCGAAATCACCGTTTTGACCGGGGCCTTGGCCAGGTAGGCCTTGTGAGCGTCATAGAGGGAAAGCCGTTTCTCGACGGCACCGTCATGATCGAGGCAATGAATTACGTAGTGCATGACTCTGGTCCTGTCGCAGAGAATTCAGGAGGGGATGATCCGGCGCGCACGCAGCTCGTCGAACACGTCGAAGAAGCTGTCCGGCGTCGACTGGTAAGCATCGAAGCCGAGCTTGCGGCTGTTGGTCATGTCGGTGAAGCATTCCAGTTCCCGGCCAAGGTCCGCATCGCTGTGCCACCACGAGGCGAGTTTTGAGACGGGGATATTTTCCAACCCGTGCTTGGCGACGATTTCCGACCAGATCGCACCGGCGTCGGCCATCTGGTGTTCCAGAGGGGTGGGATGACCCGGATACTCGGCAGCCTCCAGGTCGAAATAGTCGGCGATCTGCTGCCAAAGCCATGTCCATCGGAAGACGTCGCCATTCGCGGTGTTGAACGGCGTGTTGGCGGCCGCCGGCGTCGTGGCCGCCCACATGAGCTGCTTCGCCAAGAGGCGCGCGTCAGTCACATCGGTGACCGCATTGTATTGCTGCGGCGAGCCCGGATAGAGGAAAGGCCGGCCCGTATGCTTGCAGATGGAAGCATAGACCGCCAGCGTGACCGCCATGTTCATCGCATTCCCGATTACGTAGCCGATCATGGTGTGCGGACGGTGCACCGACCACGTGAACCCTCTCCGTTCCGCCATCTCGAACAGCACGTCTTCCTGTGCGTAGTAGAAATTCGGACCAGGCAGGCGCGGGCTGCTTTCCAGGAAAGGGGTGTAGGGCTTGACCTTGGCGTAATCGTCGAACGAGCCGAGGTAATGTTTCAGGCCGGTGACGAGAGCCGCGTGGCGAACCGGCGCGGCCTCGATTCCCTCGAACAGGTTGCGGATCATCTCCGCATTGACGCGGACGTTTTCATCCTCGTTCGCCTGCCGCGACCACGTGCAGTAGAACACATGCGTAACATCCGAAGCATCGGCCAATGCTGCCTTGCTCGCAGCCGCATCTTCGAGGTTCGCCGCAATGTGACGGTCGGACCATGGCAGATCGACCGCGCTGCGGGAAACGGTGACGACGGTCCATCCGTGTTCCTTGAGATGATGGGCGGTGTAACTTCCGGACAGGCCGGTGGCCCCCACGATCAGCGCAATGTTCTTACTGGCCATCAATTCGTTCTTTCGTCTGCGTGTGGTTGTTGCGAATGGGTCGGATCAGGTCGTCACGAGGATTTTCAGATGCTCGCCGGCGGGATCGAGAAGCGCCTCGAAGCCCTTGTCCACGACGTCCGCGGCATCGATCCGCGCGGTAATCACTTTCTCGACGGGGAAGATGCCTGCAGCGATCATGCGTGCGATGCGCGGCCAGATCTGCGTCGGGTAGCACCAGGTGGCTTCGACCGTGATATCCTTGAGCGCCCACAACATCGCATCGATGCTGGCGGGCTTCATGTGCAGCCCGACCTGGACAACCTTGCCCTGCCGCCGCACAGCGTCGGCGCAGGCATTCAGAGACGCCTCCAGACCGACGCATTCCAGCGCCACGTCGACCCCGACGCCCTCTTCGGTCAGATCCGCCACCACGCTGGGCAAATCTCCGCCTCGGGGATCTACCACTGTCGCGTAGGGAGCGATCTCGCCAATAATCCGACGGCGGTTCGGGTTCGGCTCGGACACGATGATGGTCGCCGCCCCGGCCGCCTTTGCGGCCAGGACCGTCAGCGCCCCGATCGGCCCCGCACCGGATACCAGTACGGTGGACCCGGCCGTAACGCCGCCACGGTCCACGCCGTAGAGGGCGACGGCAGCCGGTTCGATCATTGCCGCCTGGTCGTCGGAAATGCCGGACGGGACCGGCTGAGCGTTATAGTCCTTGATAACCGCCTTTTCGGCCATGCCGCCCCAGGCCCAGCTCAGGCCGATACAGCCCATCGACGGCGAGAGATGGTAGAGCCCGCGTTTGCCGTAGTAGTCGTTGCGCGGGGAAACGAGCGGCTGCACCGAGATCCGGTCGCCTGCAGACACGTGCCTGACGTCATCCCCGACAGCAAGAACCTTGGCCGAGAACTCGTGCCCAAGGATCTGCGGATTGGTCGCACCCGTGTAGACATGCGGCTCCACCGGCGTCACGATCGGACCGGCGATATACTCGTGGAGGTCCGTTCCGCAGATGCCGGTCACGGCAGGCGCGATGAGAACATCATCAGGCGCCAGTCGGGCCGAAGGTTCCTCGACATCTTCGACACGAATATCTTTCGCTCCGTGAAAGCGGACGGCCCTCATCGATTATCCTCCCTTTTTGTACCGGTCGACCCGGAGGTCTGCCCGGCCTGATCGCCGCGGGCGACGCACTTTTCCCGTGTCGTCCCGGTGCCCGCGCGCTGTAATCTCTTCACGGACGGCAGTTGCGCGAACCGCCCTTCCCTTGAAGGCCTCCACGTGAGGGTTTCGCCCAACCTCGTCCTCATCAACGATTAGCAAACAAACGCCGCGCCCTCAGAGGAAATTTCTCCGAAGCGGAAAAATTCATCGTCGAGCCTCCGAGCCGAATGCCTATTGTTGTCCGGACTGTCGGGAAGGGAGGTTCAGCATGGATTCCGACGTGAACACGATGACAAGCGATGCAATCGCGACCCGACGCGTCGGCTGGATCGGAGCGGGCAAAATGGGGACGCCCATGATCCGCAACCTGATGGCAGGCGGAATGCATGTGGCCGTTACCGAGCCATCGGATGCGCAACTTGCCCGTCTTGTCGCCGAGGGCGCGACCGAAGCGGCCACCCTCGCCGAACACGCTGACTCGCCTGTAGTTTTCTCGACCCTGCCCAATGACCAGGTTCTGCTCGATGTCGTTTTGGGCCGTGGATCGGATCCGGGGCTCGCGGCCACGATGGCTTCCGGTTCGATTTTCGTGGAGATGAGCACTGTGTCGCCGGGATGCTCGGCGAAAGTCGCGGCAGCGCTTGAAAATGCCGGTATTCTTTACTTGCGTGCGCCGCTTTCCGGCAGCACAACACTGGCGGAACAAGGCACCTTGACGATACTTGCGTCGGGCGATGAGCCTGCATGGACTGCCGTACTGCCGGTTTTCAAACTCGTGTCAGCTCGACAGTTTTACCTGGGTGCGAGCGAAGAGGCTCGCTTCATGAAGCTTGTACTCAACACGCTGGTCGGCGCGACCTCGGCCGTGTTGTCGGAAGCGCTGTCGCTCGGGCGAAGCGGAGGCTTGAGTTATGCGAACATGATGGAAGTCATTTGCGAAAGCGCCGTGGCTTCCCCGCTCCTGAAATACAAGGCGGACGCAATCGTCGAAGAAAATTACGCTCCCGCCTTCACCATCGATCAAATGATCAAGGATTTCACCCTGATCAGCGATGCCGGACGAGAGCAGAGAATACCGCTCTTCACCACCGGTCTCATCCTCGAATTATATAGAGCGGCAGCAAATTCGGGATTGAATGACGAGGATTTCTTCGCTTTGGTGAAATGGCACTCGGAAACTTCGCCCAGTTAGGACTGGTTTCGTGTTACACACCGATACGATACAGCCTCAAAAGGTCGAACTGACAAGCCACGAGCTGTCCCGTATCGTCGACTTTCTGAGAAAGCTCAGGGCGCCGTTCGATGTTCAGCTTCCCGGCGCCAGGCCGGATGTCTACTGGAACATCGTGCTCGAGCTTGTCGATGCGCATCTGAGATGCAGCCCCATAGACAAGTCCGGGCTGATCAGTCTTGCCAACGTGCCCTACAGCACGGGCAACCGGATGATCTCCAAGATGATCGAGGACAAGCTGATCCGGCAGGTGCCGCGCGGGCACGGACTGAAAACGCACTTCCTCGAACCGAACGACGCGCTTCTGGCCTCTTTCATGGTCTACGCCACCCACGTGAAAGAACACATGGCGAAGACGTTTGGCCTGCGCAAAGGCTCAGAAGCGAACGAATATTATTTTGGTGGCAGTTACTTCGCGGCCCAGATCATCTCGCCCATCCGCGGCGATGACATTTCAAGCAAAGGTCTGAGCGATATCAAGTTCCTCGTCCACGATGACAACTATTTCGCCTCGATGCGAAACATGTGGGCGGATTTCCGAACGGATTTCGGTCGCAAGAGCAGCTTCGATCTGCAACGTCTGCCCGACCTCTACACGAACGCTCGAAAGGCCTTCGCCGAACCGTCCCCGGTCCACGACGTCGTCTCCATCAACATGCCCTGGCTCGGCGAGTTCGCGGAACGCGGGGAACTGGCGCCACTCGACGACCTCCTGACGGACGCCGCGATCAATCCGCTTGATTTCCACCCGTCGGTCTGGGGCACGGGCAATTGGAAAAACACGCAATACGGCATCCCGCTCTATTGCACGATTGAAATACTGGCGGCGCGGAAGGATCTGTTCGAAGAGAGCGGACTGTCCTATCCGAAGAATTTCGACGAGACGGTCGCAGCCGCACGGGCCATGCACAAGCCGTCGCAGAATTTCTATGGTATCGCGTGGAACGGACAACGGGGCATGCCGATAGCCAACTCCTTCATGTTTTTCCTGGCGGCCTGCCGGAAGACAGTGATCGACATGCCTCTTTCCGAGCAGGGAAGCTGGTCGTTCGATCCGCTGAAGAAGCTGAAACTTCAGATCGACTCGGACGATGCACTCGAAGTGATCGAGTACATGAAGCAACTCGCGGAGGTGTCGCCTCCCGACATAGATTCGATCGATTGGGAGCGGCGGATTCACTATTTCATGTCGGGTCGCACGGCCCTCGCCTATTGCTGGACGATGCGCGCGGCCCGTTTCGAGCATGAACTCAGCACCCGCGTGGCGCGCCGGGTGGCCTACCTTCCTCCGCCTTCCCGTCGAATGCGCCAGGTGTCTGCGCCGATCGGCGGGTTCCTCCTGACGATCCCGTCTAACGTCAAACCCGAGCGCCAGAAGCAGATCATCAATGCCATTACCTGGATGGTGTCGCCGGAAGCGATGAAGGCACATGTCAAGAACGGCTTCCCGGTCGCTCCCCGTTTCTCGGTCTGCGCCGATCCCGAAGCACTCGCCTCATCGCCCATCGTGAGTATGGTCGACCGGATGGCGCGCAAGAACGAACTCGTGACCTGGGCGAGACCCGCCATTCCGGAATTCAACCTGATCGAACGCACGCTTGGCGAGGAAATCCACGAAGCCGTGTTCGGCGGCAAACCGGCCCATCAGGCGTTGAGGGATGCAGAAAACCAGATCCTGAAAGGCATCAAGGCCGGGCGCGCCTGACCAGCGGCCCCGATGGCGCGCGGCTCAGCCCGCGCCCCGGCCCGCGCAGCGGGACCGGCACGTCCGGTTCGAACCCGAACTATCCCGCGAATCTCGGTTCCGGGACACCCTTGATCCCGAGATCATGGATCGCGAACAGGCTTCCCCGCTGGACACCGTCGCCGGGGAAACGCGGCAGAGGGGGCTTTGCCATTGACGTCACATAGAGAATGTCGAGATTGGGCCCGCCGAACATCACGCTCGTCACTTTCTTCACGGGCATGACGATTTCGCGGTCGACCTTGCCGTCGGGCGTATAGCGGACGAGCCGGCCGTCATAGACAAGCGCATTCCACACGCAGCCTTCGGCATCCACCGTCGAGCCGTCGGCCGCACCGCCTTTCGAGCCGTCAACCTTCGTGAAAGTGCGCCGGTTCGACACATTGCCGGTATCCTGGTCGTAATCATAGGCCCAGATCTCGCCGGTCCAGGTATCGGTGAAATAGAATGTCCCGCCGTCCGGGCTCCAGCACGGTCCGTTCGATACGATGATCCCGGTGTCGAGGGTATGGACAGTAAGGTCCGGATCAAGCCGGTAGAGAGCGCCGTTCGGCCCCTCCTCCATCGTATCCATCGACCCGGCGATGAAGCGGCCCTTCTTGTCGACCTTGCCGTCATTCAACCGGTTTTTCGGCTTGTCGGGTTCGGGATCGTGAACCAGCTCGACGTCGCCGGTCTTGAAATCGAGGAAATGAAAGCCGTTTTCGAGCGATACGACCGCGCCGCCCTTTTGGCGCAAAGCCATGGATCCGATCTTGCCTGGAACGTCCCAGGCCCTGATTTCGCGGCCGTCATGCGTGCAACGGAAAACCCGGCCGTCAAAACTGTCGATCCAGTAGAGACGCTGTTCGTCGACATCCCAGAGCGGCCCTTCGCCGAGGGTCGTTTTCACATCTACAAGAACTTCGATACGCATGATTTCATCCTCCCTTGATGTCAGCCGGCGAACCTCGGTTCCGGCAGTCCTCTCACGCCCAGACCGTAAACGGCAAAAAGGCAGCCAGCCTCGCGTTCGAGGTGGTATTGATTGCCCATCGGACGCGCCATCGATGTGACATAGACGACATCGAGATCGGCGCCGCCGAAGGTCATGCTCGTGGTCGATTGCACCGGCAGGCCCACGATGCGGTCAACGACGCCGCTCGGATCGAAGCGGATCAGCCGCCCGGAATAGACCTCGACGCTCCAGACGTAGCCTTCCTCGTCGACGGTGGCGCCGTCCGGAAAGCCACGGAGCTTGTCGAATGTCGTGAAGATCCGGCGGGAGAGCACATCGCCCGTCTTGATGTCGTAATCGTAGGCATAGATCACCCCGCGCGAGGAATCGGCGAAATAGAAAATACGCCCATCGGGACTCCAGCATGGGCCATTCGAACAGATGATATTCGTGTCGAGCGTGTGCAGGGAAAGGTCAGGATCGAGCCGGAAAAGCTTGCCGACCCCGTCTCGTTCCTCGAAATCCATCGATCCGGCGACGAAACGGCCCTGCCGGTCGACCTTTCCGTCATTGAGACGCGGGCGGAGTTCGCCCGGCTGGGTCTCGTTGATGCGCGTGACCTCACCGCTGTCAAAATCGAGGAAATGAAATCCGCTCCTTAGCGACACGACCGCCCCGCCCTGCTGGCGCAATGCAAGCGAACCTATCGGTTCCGGCACGCTCCAGTGTTTCAGCTCTCCTCCTTTGGCGTCGCACCGGTGAACGGTGGGACCATAGGAGTCGATCCAGTAGAGACGTTGCTCGTAGACATCCCAAAGGGGCCCCTCGCCCAGTTTGTCGGCATCCTCTATGAGGACTTCGATCCGCAGCATTGCACCCTCCTTCCGCCCGATGATCTTCACGGGTCAAATGCGCCGGCGTGCCGGGCTTCAGAAATTGACCTGGTCGCCCCCCTTGAGCGACAGGATTTCCCGGGCTTCGTCGGGTGTGGCGACCTGCATTCCCAAGCCCTCGATTATCTTTCTTGCCAACTTGACCTGATCGGCGTTCGATTTCGCCAGGATACCCTTGCCGGCCCACAGGCTGTCCTCCAGGCCCACGCGGATGTTCCCGCCGAGTGCTGCGGCCTGCGCCGCAACACGCAACTGCGCGGCGCCGGCGCCGAGGACCGACCAGCGAAAGTCCTTGCCGAAGAGCCTGTCCGCGGTCCGTTTCATGTGGGCGACGTCTTCGGGATGGCTTCCGATTCCGCCAAGCAGCCCGAAAACGGACTGGACGAAGAATGGCGGCTTGACGAGCCCGCGATCGGCGAAGTGGCTGAGATTGTAGAGATGCGCAATGTCGTAGCACTCGAACTCGAAGCGCGTTCCGTTGTCGTAACACGTCTTAAGAATGTACTCGATATCCTTGAATGAATTACGGAAAACAAGATCCCTCGTAGCTTCGAGGTGCTCCCGCTCCCAGTCGAACTTGAAGTCCTTGTACTTGGCCAGAAGGTGATACAGGCCGAAATTGATCGACCCCATGTTCAGGGAAGCCACTTCCGGCTTGAACTGGGCCGCAGGCCGGACGCGTTCCTCGACTTTCATGTATGGGCTGCCGCCCGTGGTGATGTTGATCGCCGCGTTCGTCGCCTGCTTGATCCTCGACAGGAACCGCGCGAACGCCTCCGGGGTCTGGTCGGGCTTGCCGGTTTCGGGGTCGCGCGCGTGCAGATGCAGGATCGCCGCGCCCGCCTCCGCCGCCGCCACGGCTTCCGTCGCGATCTCGTCCGGCGTGATCGGCAAATAGGGCGACATGGTCGGCGTGTGGATGGCGCCGGTTACCGCGCATGTGATGATGATCTTGCCGTCGGATGCCATTTTTGTCTCCTCGCTATTCGCCGATATCCCTTGCGGCACGGCGCTTGTGCGCGACCAGCGCCATAAGCCGCCTGTCGCGCCATGCCTGACGCTCCGCCAATTTTTCTTCCGGTAACGATTGCCGCCTGTCCTGTTCGACAGTGTCCATCACCGGACCTGTCCAGTCGACGCGCCTTTGCGTCTGATGGAATATGTTTTCGTAGATGCCCTGGTAGCGTTCGGCATAGTCGCGCACGCCGCCGGGCGCGTTCAGATCTATGGTTTCGAACGGCCCCATGAACGCCCAGCGCAACGCCAAGCCGTCACGAATGCCGACATCGACGTCCTCGATCGTCGCGTAACCGTCGGCGACAAGCCTGAATGCCTCTTCCAGAAGCGCGCCCTGCATGCGGTTCATGATGAAACCGTCGAGTTCGCGCTTCATCACGATGGGCGCCTGACCGCACGCGCTCATTAACTCCCGTGTCCGCTCCACGATTTCGGGCGCGGTCCACGGTGCGGGCACGACTTCCGCCGCGGGTACGAGATAAGGCGGATTGATGGGGTGCACGACGAGGCAGCGATGGCGCCCGGCAAGATCTTCGGTGAAATGAGAGGGCAGCAGCGCGGAACTCGAACTTGCGATGACCGCCTTCTCCGGCGCCAACCGGTCGAGTTCGGCAAAGACCGCCCTCTTCACATCAAGACGTTCCGGCGTGTTTTCCTGGATGTGGTCCGCGTCGGCGACGGCGGAGGAAAGCTGATCGGCGATACGAATGTTTGCAAGAACGGCATCGGGCGAAAGACCGTTGAGGAGATCGTTTGCCGCGAGATCGGGCAATACGTCAGCGATGAAGTCGACAGCGCCGGGCGCTGTCGACTTGTCCCGATCCCAAAGGGTGACCGGGTTTCCCGCGCGCGCGAAGGTGATTGCCCAGGCGCGACCGATGAAGCCTGCTCCCACGATTGCGACATCGGCCATCTCAGAGCGTCTCCATGTTGCCGTCCACGCCTATCGACTGTCCGGAAAGGTTCGCGCCCGCGTGGGAAAGCAGAAAGGCCACGACGGCGGCAACGTCGGCGGGAGAGACCATGCGGCGCAGCGAAATCTTCGAGAGATACTCGGTCTCCATGACGTCATAAGCGACGCCGACCTGCTCCGCCCGCGCGCGGATCACGCCGGACATGCGCGGACCCTCGACGATGCCGGGACGAATGGCATTCACTCTGATGTTGTGCGGGCCAAGCTCCTTGGCGAGGCTCTCCGTGAGGCCGATGATGCCGAACTTCGCGGAGGAGTAAGGCGTGCGGAACGCGTAACCGAATTTTCCCGCCGCTGACGACATCGCGACGATCGACCCGCCGCCCGCCGCCTTCAGCATGGGAACCGCCCGGCGGGCGCACAGAAATTGCCCGTTCAGGCATACGTCGATACACCGTTTCCAGTCGGCCGGATCGATGTCCTCGATACAGCCTGTCGGCCCCGCGATCCCGGCATTGTTGACGAGCGCGTCAAGGCCGCCGAGCTTATCGGCAACCGCATTGAACATCGTGTCGACATCGGCTTCGCTGGACACGTCCGCCTTTATCCGCCCGGCTTCGGGAAATTCGCGCCCGAACGCATCGAGCGCCTCGTCGGAGACATCGCAGACAAACAGGCGGGCACCGTGAAGGGCAAGCCGTTGGGCAATCGCTAGTCCGATGCCACCGGCGCCTGCGGTAATCAGCACGCGTTGCCCGGCGATACCGCCTGCAAGATCAGCGCTGTTTTGTATATCAGCCATTTCCTTGGCCCTCCCTAGCTCGCTTCACGCCGATCGCGCAGCGCGATGACAGCGCCCAGCACGACAATGCCGAAGATGATGGCCCGCGTGGCGTATGGAAGCGTCGTTCCTGCGAGGAGTGTCTGCAGCGCCGTGAGAAGCAGCGCGCCGCCCAACATGCCGAGATAGTGTCCGCGGCCGCCCGTGATCAGGGCGCCGCCGACAACGACGACTGCAATGGATGGGAGGAGGTAGTCGTCACCCATGCCGAGGCTGGCCTGGCCGGAGAAGCCGGTGAGCAGGATTCCCACCAGTCCGGCGCAGACCGCCGACAAGACATAGACGCCGACCAGCATCTTGCCGACCGGCGTTCCCGACAGTTGCGCGGCGCGCATGCTGTTGCCGATACCGTAAACCCGGCGTCCGAACGGAGTTCTGGACAACAGGATCACCGCCAGCACCACAAAACCGATCATGAAATAGACGACCGGCGTCACCCCCAGGACCTTCGCCGTCATGAACCAGCGCAGGAGCGGCGATGAAAATCCCGCCGGTGTGCCGCCCGAATAGATCAGGGCCGCTCCCTGCAATATGCCGTTTGTAGCCAACGTGACGACGATCGGCGACAGGCCCAGCCAGACGATCCCGAGACCGTTGATCAAACCGATGATCGCCGCAACGCCAAGGACGACAGGAAGGGCGTATACGAGTGCCGCATCCGATCCCTGCACGATGCCGGCAAGCAGGATGCCGCAAAAACCGATGGTCCAGGGGACAGAGAGGTCTAGGCCGCCTGTCAGGATGACAGTGCCTTGGCCAAGAGCCAGGATGGCCAGGAAACTCGAGAGAACGGCAAGCGAGTTCCAGTAGTTCCAGTTGAATACCGCGTTGCCGAGAGCGATCTGCGTCACCGCGATCACGAGGATAAGCGATATATAGGCGGGAAGCGCGAAACGCAGCGTCTCGCCATGGCGACTCAGGAAAGACGGCATGGCCGACACGCGTGACGCAGGCGCCTCCACATCCTGCATGGCAAAGCGTTTGTCGCCGCCGCCGATCTGTGACGGCAAGGTACCGGCACGCCATGCCTGAAAGCGGGTCATCGCGCTTCGTGCCTGCTGCGCGAGCGTGGAATCGCGGCTCACCGACCCCGCGAGAACCGCAAGTATCAGTATCAGCCCCTCCGCGATCGACGAGTAATAGGCCGATACGTTGAGCACGAGAAGGATGTTGACGACGATCATCAGGATATAGGCGCCGAGTATGGAGCCTATCGGCCCGCCGCGACCGCCCCCGAGCCGCGTACCACCGACGACGACGGCGGCAAAGATCGACAGCAGCAGCGGATTTCCCACCAGGGGATCGCCGGAACCCGTCTGCGCGCTGATGAAGACGCCGCCCAGGCCGTAGAAGCCGCCGGCGACCACATAGACGCCGAAACGCATCCAGGTCACCCGCAACCCGGCAGCGGCGGCGGCGTTCGGATCGCTCCCGATGGCGTAGAGGGCCGTGCCGAACCTCGTCCGCTTCAACCATGCCCAGAACAGTCCGACTGCCACCAGCAACGCGATCGGCATCGGTATCCAGTTCGTAACGAGGTCGCCCATGTAGAAACCGCCAAGCGACGGCGAGACAAAACCGCCCGGCTTGTCGAGTATCAGCAGCGTGATGCCCTGGATGATGAACATCGTCGAAAGCGTGACGACGATCGGCTGCAACCGAAGAAATGCGATGAAGAAGCCATTGAAGGCCCCAACCGTCATGCCGATGCCGATACCGACGAACGTCCACAAGACGATGGATGCCTCGAAATTCGTCGGATCCATCGAGGTCGCCAGGATCACGTTGACCAGCGAGAGAACGGCGCCCGCCGAGAGGTCAAATCCACCTGACAGGATGACGATGGTTTCGCCGACTGCCGCCAGTGCGAGTGTGGCACCGCCACTGGAGAGGAAACTGATGTCGAAATAGCTCAGCGGACCGGCGCTGATGAGATCGACGACGGCAAGCAGTACCGAGAAAACCACCGCAGCGGTTATCAGCCCGCGAAACCTGCCCAGCCGAAGCCTTCGCCCTCCGGAGTTCGATTGCGAGGCGTTTCCGCCGCTTCTTGCGAGAGTATTCATGCCACCGCTTCCGTGCCGGGCGTATCGGCTCCGAGCGCCGCCCGCATGATGTTGTGTTCGGACAAGTCGTCAGCTTCGATTTCGGCAGCGACGCGCCCCGCATAGAGCACGATCGCGCGATCACAGAGATGCACCAGTTCGGGTATCTCCGTTGAATGGAAGAGAATGCTGCCACCGAGCTCCGTGAAAGCGCGCATGAGCACATAGAGTTCGTGCTTGGTGCCCACATCGATACCGCGCGTCGGATCGAAAAGCAGAAGTATGCGGCTCTCCGCAAAGAGCCATTTGGCGAGCGCGATCTTTTGCTGGTTGCCTCCGGAAAACGAACCGACCCGCGTCCACAAGGCGCGATGGTCGACCTCGACCCGGTCGAATACGCGTTTTACGGCCTTCGTCTCTCGCGCCGTGTCGATAACGCCGCCACGGCCGTAGCGGTCGACCACCGGCAATGAGACGTTGTGCCTGCCGGTCAGCTTCAAAAACAGCGCCTCGGTCTTGCGATCTTCCGGCAGCAAACCCATGGCGATGTTCGGACGGATCGCATCTCGCGGCGATGTGATGGCAACCTCGCGGCCATCGATGCGAATGCAACCCTCGCGGATCTCGCGCATGCCGAAGGACGCCATGAAGAGATCGAGCTGCCCCATGCCCTGCAATCCGGCAACACCGAGAATTTCGCCTTTGCGAAGCGAAAGGCTGGCGTCGCGCAGCTTTTCGCCGGCGGTCAAACGGCTGATCCCGAAAACTTCCTCGCTGCTCGCCTCTTTTCTGGCGGGCCGCGCGGGAAATGTCTGCGCGATCGAGCGGCCGATGATCTTTTCGATGATCTCGGCGTCGGTGAAATCGGACACGGCGCCTGTTGAAATGTGCTGGCCGTTTCTCAGGATTGTCAAATGGTCGCAGAATGCGCGGACTTCCGGCATACGGTGCGAGATGAAGACCACGGTGACGCCGTCCGCCTTGAGCCGCGCTATGACGTCCCCTAGCCAATCCACGTCCCGTCCGGCGAGCGTCGATGTCGGCTCGTCGAGCAGCAGGATCTTCGGTTTCCTGAAAATGGCACGGGCGATTTCTATTTTCTGCTGAACAGCGAGGTCGAGCTCGCCGACCTCATCATGCAGATCGACGTCGAATCCCATCGTATCCAGATGTTCGCGCACCCTCGCCTCGGCCGCGCGACGCCGGATCGTTCCGGTAATGCCCACCGGCGCATAGGGCAGCAGCATATTGTCCAGTACGGTCAGATCCGGGACCAGGGTCATTTCCTGGAAGGCAGTCTGAATGCCATGGGCATGTGACGCTCGCGGCGTGCGAAGCCGGGCAGGCTTGCCGAAGACTTCTATGTGACCCCTGTCCTGCTCGATAAGCCCGGAAAGCAGCTTGACGATGGTCGATTTGCCGGCGCCGTTTTCTCCCAGCAAGGCGTGGACGGTCCCGGCCTGTATCTCGAACGAGACATCATCGACGGCCACTGTCGCGCCAAAAGCCTTGCTCAACGCTGCAACAGCCACGGCCGGAGCGTGATTCTCCACCTTCTTCGCCTTTCTGTTCCCACGCCCGGAACAATACGGGCCCGCGAAACGTCACAGAGCTACGGATTTGAGACATGACGGGGGCGACGAAACACCGCCCCCTTCGGTAGAACTGCAGGCTCAGAGCTCGGGCTGACCGACGAGCGCCGCGTTGAAGCCGATCTCCGGCGTCTGATCCGAGAAGATCGACGCGAACCAGCCCGGATTGGGAACGAGCGAAGGACGGAAGGCGTTGCAGCCGTTCTTCATTTCTTCCCAGCTGCCTTCATCGCAAAGCTGCACCGTCTCGTTGGTGACAAGCGGAAGCGGCAGGATCGTGAGCTTTGGCACATCCTTGCCTTCAAGCGCCTGGACGGCCAGCTTCAGAGCCAGGGCCCCGGAGTAAGGCGGCGAAGCGTAGGAAATGCGCGGAGCGCCGAGCGGCGCATAAGGACTGGACGCGCCTTCCACCTCGGTGCCTGCCGGAAGCATCTGGATGCGTCCGCCATTGGCGCCCTCGCCGGCGCAGGGAAGCAGTTCTTCCGGTTTCTTGCCGGCCTCGAGCTGCATGGCGTTCGCCGTATAGCAGCCCACCTGCATCCAGAGACCGTCGATGTCGTCCCAGCTTTGCGTCGCAAGAATCTTGGAAAGCTCAGTCCGCGCCACGGCCTGGCTCCACATGCCGACCGCCTCGCCGACGATCTTGATGTCGGGATGCTGCGCGAAAACTTCCTTCGCCGCCGCTGTACGCTGGGTGTCGACCGAGGTGCCCGGAACACCCGTGATCGCGATGATGTTGCCTTTGCCGCCCAGCTTGTCGACCAGCCATTCCGCAGTCACACGGCCCGCCTCTTCCTGGTCGATGTGGATATTGTAGGCGCATTCTTCGGTGATTTCGGCGTCATAGGCGAAAACAAGAACGCCCTTGTCGCAAGCATTCTTCACCACCTGGTTGAGAGCCGTCGGCGAAATCGGGAAAATCACGATCGCATCCGCGCCCTGCTGGACCATCGCATTGATCTGCTGGATCTGGCGTTGCGCGTTGGGACCCGAAACCTGGACCTGCAGGTCGACCTTGTCGGCCATGCTGGAATGGGCCGCCATGGCCTTGACCATGTTGGCGGCTTCCGCCTGCCAGTCATTTCCGATGTAGCTCATGCTCAGGAAAATCTTGTGTTTTTCCTGGGCTTGCGTTGCGCCGGCCGTCAATCCGGCGGCCACGGCGGTAGCCGCAGCCATGCTCAAACATTTCGCGAAAAATCTCATATTATTCCTCCCTTTCATGACGCAGCACCTGTCCTCGTTCTGGACTGCGCCAAGTTTTGATCATAGATCATAAATTTCTGATCGTGCAAGTTGGTATGTGGTCGGATATGCTGTTTCGAGGTGACATTGACTGTCCGCACCAATAGGTATCGGCTCCGCGCGCTCTGCGGGTGATGACCAACGCCGAACGGACAAGGAAAGTATGGGAACTGGAATCAAGAAACTGGAGGTATCGGTCGAACCGTTGGCCCGGGATACGCTGCAGGAGCGTGTCTACCGGCAGGTTGCCGGCCTCATTCTGGATGGCGGCATTGCACCGGGCCAGCTGGTCACCATTCAGGGACTGGCCGAAGCCTTTCACGTCAGTGCGATGCCGGTGCGCGAGGCGCTGAAGCGATTGACGGCCGCCCATGCGCTGACGATCGTTTCGGGCCGCTCCATAGGCATCCCTCCCCTGACGCTCGAGCGGCTTACCGACCTGCGCAATGTTCGGATCCAGGTCGAGGGCACGGCAACCTCTTGGGCGGCCAAGCATATCGACGACAAGACCGTCTCCGAATTGCGCGTACTTCTGCGGCAGATGGAGGAAACCACGCAGTCGGGCGACACCAAGGGCTACCTACAGTCGAACCGCGCCTTCCATTTTACGGTCTACAGGGCTGCGCAGTCACCGACGCTAACCAGCATCATCGAGAATCTGTGGCTGCAAATCGGACCCTATCTCAATCTTTTGCGCGAATCCGGGAACTACGTGTCGTCGAACGCGCACCACAAAGATATCGTCAACGCCCTCGCGAAACGCGATTGCGACGCCGCTGCGGCGGCCATGGCATCCGACATAGACGATGCGTACAGCGTACTGGCCAAGGTGCTCGGCTGATTGCACTTGGAAAGTCCGGCTGCGAAGTTGCAACCACCGCCGATCCGACGCCCATCATCGGATCACGGGCGTCAGTCGGTGCATATCAGGCGCCCCCAGCGTCCTGTCTGAGGAACCTGGCCTCGAAAGCCCAGGAATGCACCCGGGGCATCGTGCTTTTGAATTTCAGTCTGATAGGTAGATAGCTGGCGGAGAGGAAGGGCTTCGAACCTTTGCATTCCAATAATGAATGAAAATCGACGGGGGGAGGTTATCCCGTATCCGCCGCCCCGCGGGCTCAGCGGATCAAAACAGAGGTAACGCACGATCCGTAGGGCGCATGAGTTACCCGTTTTGGTACCTGTGCCCGATTACGCTTAGCCTTTGAGGCGATAACTTCTTGAAAATATGGTGCCCCCGCACGGACTCGAACCGCGGACCCTCTGATTACAAATCAGATGCTCTACCAACTGAGCTACAAGGGCATAAGCTGCCGATACCCATATACAGGTAAGCTGTAAAGAGACTATTTCACAGTGCTGTGATAAGCGCATCGCGAGAATGTGAACGGACGCCTGCTTTATGATTACCGACTCCATCGCCTTCCTGTCCGCGGACTCGCCTGAAGCGCGTGAAGCGGCCGCATTGCTCGCCACGCTCTACGGACAGGAGTCCGTCGAGGAGGCCGAAACCATCGTTGCGCTCGGCGGAGACGGTTTCATGCTGCAGACGCTGCACCTCTTCATGAACACCGGAAAACGTATCTACGGCATGAACCGCGGGTCCGTCGGCTTCCTGATGAACGATTTCCGCGAAGACGGGCTGCGCGAGCGAATCGCGGCAGCCGTGCCCGAAACGATCCGGCCTTTGCGCATGCGCGCGGAAGACATGAACGGCGAATTGACCGAGGCCTTCGCCATCAACGAGGTGTCACTGTTCCGCCAGTCCTATCAGGCCGCCAAGATCGCCATCCATGTCGACGGCAAGGAGCGCCTCGCCGAACTGATCTGCGACGGCGTCATGCTGGCGACGCCGGCCGGTTCGACCGCCTACAATCTCTCCGCCCAGGGGCCGATCATCCCGATCGACGCGCCCCTGCTCGCCTTGACCCCGGTCAGCCCGTTTCGGCCGCGCCGCTGGCGCGGCGCCCTGCTCCCGAACCAGGTTTCCGTCACCTTCTCCATCCTCGAGACCGACAAGCGCCCGGTCAACGCCGTGGCGGACCACACCGAGGTGAAGTCGGTGCGCAAGGTCCATATCGAGGAAGCCCGCGACGCCACCGCGACGATCCTGTTCGACGCCAGCCATTCCTGGGACGAGCGCATCCTCGCGGAACAGTTCCGCTACTAGGCTGGGGCCCGACGGATTCAACCGTCGGGCCTGTTCGCACATGCCTTTGCGGTTGTTTACAGAACGCCTTCCGGCACGATCACCTTGTCGATCACGTGGATGACGCCGTTGGACGTCTCGATATCGGCCGTCGTGACATTGGCATCGTTGACCATCGGTCCATTGTCGAGGTCGACCTTGATCTCCTGGCCTTCAACGGTCGCCACCATCGCGTCGTCCACGAGGTCGGAGGACATCACCTTGCCCGGCACGACGTGATAGGTCAGCACCTTGACCAGCTTGTCCTTGTTTTCCGGCTTCAACAGCTCATCGACCGTGGAACCGAGGGCGGCAAAAGCGTCGTCGGTCGGCGCGAAGACGGTGAACGGCCCCTCGCCTTTCAGTGTTTCGACAAGGCCCGCCGCCTGCACGGCGGCGACGAGAGTCTCGAAATCGGCGTTGCCGGCGGCGGTATCGACGATGTCCTTGTCCATCGACAGCGCGGCGCCGCTGCTGAAAGCCAGAAGTGTTGCGGATGCGACTGCGGTTTTCAGAAAGTTCATGCTTGCCTCCTTTGTTCGATGTCTCGTGACATCACACCGCACTACGCAAGATTATGCTGGCCGGTTCTCAGCAATGCCGGAAAGACCGGCGGCCTGTCTTGTCCCCCGATAACCATTGGCGGTCACAATTCACGCCCTAAACGGCGGATTTCCGGGCTTTCTGTTGACTTTGCACCCGCAAAAGCCTAGGCCCGGCGAGAAAGCGCGGTTTGTGCCGCGCGCCAATCCGTTTTCGACTTGCGAAGCGTGGAACTTCATTGACTTCATTTTCTGAACTAGGCCTTTCGCCGAAGGTCCTTAACGCGGTTGAGGCCGCCGGCTACACCGAACCGACGCCGATCCAGGCGCAAGCCATCCCGCACGCCATGGAAGGCAAGGATGTGCTGGGCATCGCCCAGACAGGAACCGGCAAGACGGCATCCTTCGTCCTGCCGATGATCACCCGCCTGGAGCGGGGGCGCGCCCGTGCCCGCATGCCGCGCACGCTGATCCTCGAACCGACCCGCGAACTGGCGGCGCAGGTCGAGGAAAACTTCAACAAGTACGGCATCAACCACAAGCTGAACGTCGCGCTTCTGATCGGCGGCGTCTCCTTTGACGAGCAGGACCGCAAGCTGCAACGCGGCGTCGATGTCCTGATCGCCACGCCCGGCCGCCTGCTCGACCATTTCGAACGCGGCAAGCTGCTGCTCACCGGCGTGGAGATCCTCGTCATCGACGAGGCTGACCGCATGCTCGACATGGGCTTCATCCCCGACATCGAGCGAATCGTGAAGCTGATTCCCTTCACCCGCCAGACGCTGTTCTTCTCCGCCACCATGCCGCCGGAGATCACCCGCCTCGCAGACCAGTTCCTGCATGCGCCGGTGCGCGTGGAAGTGTCCCGCGCCGCCTCGACCGCGACCACGGTGACTCAGCGCCTGCTCGGCGTTTCGAAGAAGGACTTCGAAAAGCGCGCCGCGCTGCGCGACCTGATCCGCAGCCAGGAAAACCTGAAGAACGGCATCATCTTCTGCAACCGCAAGCGCGATGTCGCGGACCTGTTCCGCTCGCTGGACCGCCACGGTTTCTCCGTCGGCGCGTTGCATGGCGACATGGACCAGCGGTCCCGCATGGCGATGCTTCAGGGCTTCAAGGACAACAAGATCCAGTTGCTGGTCGCCTCGGACGTTGCCGCCCGCGGCCTCGACATTCCCGCTGTCAGCCATGTCTTCAATTTCGACGTGCCGATTCATGCCGAGGATTATGTCCACCGCATCGGCCGGACGGGTCGTGCGGGCCGCGAGGGCGCCGCGTTCACGCTGGTCTCCAAGCCGGAAATGAAGCATCTCGAAGCGATCCAGAAACTGATCTCCAACGAGATCGAATGGCTGGCGCCGATTCCCGAGAGCGGTGCTGGCGAAGAGGACGAAAGAGACGGCAAGCGCGGTCGCGGTCGTGGCCGCGACAAGGGCGAAAAGCGTCCGCGCCGCGGCAAGGATCGCGAAGACCGCCGCGAAGCGAAACCGGACGCTGAAATCGCGGAAGCACCGGCCGAAGCGGCCGCTGTCCCCGTGCGCAAGCCGGAGGAACAGAAAGCGGCCAGACCCGAGCCCAGGCGCGAACGCTCCGAGCCGAAGCGGGAGCGCAAGGACCGCGCCAGGAACGGCGACGGTCCGGCCCCGAAGGGTTTCGGCGACGACATGCCCGCCTTCATGATGAACGGCCAGTAGGCAAACCTGCATCGAACGAAAAAACGCGCGGTCTCCCGCGCGATTTTTTATGCAGATTGAGAACGTTTACCGGATCAGATTTCGCCGCGCGCCTCGGCCAGTTCCTTGAGGTCGGCCGGCTGCAGCTCGACGGACTCGCCGCAGCCGCAGGCGGAAGATTCGTTCGGATTGTTGAAGACGAAACCGGTGCGCAGCTTCGTCACCTCGAAATCCATCTCGGTGCCTAGCAGATAGAGCATCGCCGCCGGGTCTATCCACAGATGCGCGCCCTCGCGCTCGATGTGATCGTCCTTGGCGTCCGGCTCCGTCACCAGGTCAACCGTGTATTCCATACCGGCGCAGCCGCCTTTCTTGATGCCGACGCGCACGCCCTTGGCGCCATCATCCGCGCGCGCGGCGACGATGTCGCGGATGCGGTCTGCGGCGGCGGCTGTCATGCTCATGATGGCAAGGGCCATGGTGGGAATCCCCGGTTGCTTTCGTCTGAATCTAGTAACGCGGCAGCGTGGCTGCTACAGGCAGCTGTTTAGTACCAGCCGACCGCGACTTGCGCTTCCTCGGACATTCGGTCGGGCGTCCATGGCGGGTCGAATACCATTTCGACTTCGACATCCATCACGCCTTCCACCGTACGCACGGCGTTTTCCACCCAGCCCGGCATCTCGCCGGCAACCGGACAACCCGGCGCCGTCAGCGTCATCTGGACCTTTACCGTGCGGTCGTCCTCGATATCGACCTTGTAGATCAGGCCGAGTTCGTAGATGTCGGCCGGAATTTCCGGGTCGTAGACCGTCTTCAGCGCGGCGACGATGTCGTCGGTCAGCCGCGCTATCTCCTCGCGCGGCAGCGCCGATGCCTGCGCGCCGTCGTCATTGGCCGCCTGCGGCTCCGTCTCCGTCGCGTTGGTTTCGTCCGGCTTGTGTTGGTCGTCCGTCATCAGATCCTCGTCAGCCGAAAAAGCTTCGTGCCTTTTCCAACGCCTCGGCCAGAATATCGACCTCGGCCCGCGTATTATACATGCCGAATGAGGCGCGGCATGTCGATGTCACGCCGTAGCGCTGCAACAGCGGCTGCGCGCAATGCGTTCCCGCGCGCACGGCCACGCCCGAGCGGTCGATCAGCATCGAGACGTCGTGGGCGTGAATACCTTCCATTTCGAAGGAAATGATCGCGCCCTTGCCCGGCGCGTTGCCGATGATCCGCAGCGAGTTGATCCGGCCGAGCTGCTCATGCGCATAAGCCTTCAGCTCGGCCTCGTGCGTCGCGATCGCCTCGCGCCCGATCTTTTCCATGTAGTCGAGCGCATGGCCAAGTCCGATCGCCTGGACGATCGGTGGCGTGCCGGCCTCGAAGCGGTGCGGCGGTTCGTTGTAGGTGACGGTGTCCACCGTCACTTCCTCGATCATCTCGCCGCCGCCCTGGAACGGGCGCATGGCGGCGAGCCGGTCCTTCTTGCCATAGAGCACGCCGATGCCCGACGGGCCGTACACCTTGTGGCCGGTGAACACGTACCAGTCGCAATCGATGTCCCGCACGTCGACAGGCATGTGCACGGCGCCCTGGCTGCCGTCGACCAGAACCGGGATGCCGCGCTCATGCGCGATCCGGCAGATCTCCTTTACCGGCACGACGGTGCCCAGCACGTTCGACATGTGCGTGATCGCGACCAGCTTGGTCCGCTCGGTCAGGCAACCCGTGAACTCGTCGATATCGAACGCGCCATCCTCGTCGACCGGCGCGAAGACCAGCTTCGCCCCCTGCCGCTCGCGGATGAAATGCCACGGCACGATGTTGGAATGGTGCTCCATGATCGAGATGACGATCTCGTCGCCCTCGCCGATATTCGGCATGCCGTGCCCGTAGGCGACGGTGTTGATCGCTTCCGTCGCCGACTTGGTGAATATGATTTCCTCGCTCGATGGCGCATTCAGGAAACGCCGCACCTTCTCGCGCGCGCCCTCATAGGCGTCCGTCGCCGCGTTCGACAGGAAATGCAGCCCGCGATGGACATTGGCGTATTCGTTCTCGTAGGCATATTTGACCGCGTCGATCACCTGGCGCGGCTTCTGCGCCGACGCGCCATTGTCGAGATAGACGAGCGGCTTGCCGTGTACCTCGCGCGCCAGGATCGGAAAATCCGCCCGGATCGCCTCGACGTCGTAGCCTGGTGCCTTCGCGTCCATGTTCAGCCGTGTGCCTCGAGCCATGCATCGATGCGCGCTTCCAGCGCCTCGACCAGCTTTTCTTCGTCCAGTTCCTCGACGATCTCGGCCACGAACGCCTTGATCAAAAGGCCGCGCGCGGTTTTCTCGGAGATGCCGCGCGCCATCAGGTAGAACAGGTGATTGTGGTCGATCTCCGTCACGGTCGCGCCATGGGCGCACACCACGTCGTCGGCGAAGATTTCCAGTTCCGGCTTGGTCGAGAAACCGGCATCGTCGGACAGCAGAAGCGTGTTGCAGGCCATCTGCGCATCTGTCTTCTGCGCGATCCGGTCAACGCGGATCTGGCCCTGGAAAACCCCCTGCCCCTTGCCCGTCACGACGCTGCGCACGGTCTCCGTCGAGTTCGTGTTCGGCACGAGGTGGCCGAGCGACAGCGTCAGGTCGCAATGCGCATCGCCGCCGACCAGGTTGACGGCCCTGAATGTCAGGTCGGCGCCCTCGCCCAGCACGTCGGCATTGATTTCCTGGCGCACCAGCTTGCCGGAGAGGTTGAGAACGAACAGCGTCAGCTTCGCGTCCTCTTCCATCGTCAGGTTGAGCTGGCCGAGATGCGTCGCCGTCTCGCCCTCTTCCTGCACCGTCACCCACATCGCCTCGGCACCCTTGCGCAGGGTCAGCTCGGTGACATTGCTAGCCAGGACGGCCTTGCCGGAACCGGCATGGCGGTCGAACAGCGTGATCCTGGCGCCGGCGCCGACAGTCACGTGATTGCGCGTGTGCACCTGCCCGCCGTCATGCAGCGATTGCAGTTCCACCGGATGCCCGATCTCCGCGCCGTCATCCACCTTGACGATGAAACCGTCGGTGACGAATGCGGAATTGATAAGCCCGGTCGCGTCGTGCTGACCGTGATCGTTCAGCCTCACCCCGGACACGTCGGCGCGCAGCGCGTCGGCAAGCGACGTCACCGTCAGCCCGTCGACGCTTTCCTGGCTCGCGATCTTGCCATTGTTCAGCACCAGCCGCGCCGTATCTTCGACGAGGCTGTCGAGATCGCCAGCGACAGCGGCGCCGTCATGCGCCGGCACGTCCTTCAGCAGGCGCCGCAAATCCGTGTAGTGCCAGGCTTCGATCTTGCGCGTCGGCAGGCCCGTTTCCTTGATCGATTGCACCGCGCGGTCGCGCAGCGTCACCATGTCGGCATTGCCCGGCAGGTAGCTGAACTGGTCGCCGAAAGTCTCGACCAGCGTGGTCTCGGCTGCCGTCAGCGGCAGTTTCGACTGAACGGTCATGTCGTTCTCTCCCCGCGCCTCAGGCCGCCTCGTTGATGATGTCGGCGTAGCCTTTCGCCTCGAGCTCGAGCGCCAGCGACTTGTCGCCGGTCTTGATGATTCTGCCCTTCGACAGGACGTGCACCGTGTCCGGCACGATATAGTCGAGCAGGCGCTGATAGTGCGTAATCACCACCGTGGCGCGATCGGGCGAGCGCAGCGAATTGACGCCGTCGGCGACGATCTTCAGCGCATCGATGTCGAGACCCGAATCCGTTTCGTCGAGCACGCAGAGCTTCGGCTCCAGCAGCTTCATCTGCAGGATTTCGGCCCGCTTCTTCTCGCCGCCGGAAAAGCCGACATTGAGCGGGCGCTTCAGCATCTCCATCGAGATATCGAGCGTGCCGGCGGCCTCCTTGACGAGGCGGATGAATTCCGGCGTCGTCAGTTCGGCCTCGCCGCGCGCCTTGCGCTGCTCGTTCATGGCGACCTTCAGGAACTGCATGGTCGCGACGCCGGGAATTTCCATCGGATACTGGAAGGCGAGGAACAGGCCCGCGGCGGCGCGTTCGGCCGGGTCCATCTCCAGGATGCTTTCGCCATTGTACAGGATGTCGCCCTCGGTGACCTCGTAATCGTCACGGCCGGCAAGAATGTAGGACAGCGTCGATTTGCCGGAGCCGTTCGGCCCCATGATCGCCGCCACTTCGCCGGCCTTCACCGTCAGGTCGAGCCCGCGGATGATCTCGGTGCCGTCCTCTGCAATGCGTGCGTGCAGGTTCCTGATCTCAAGCATGTCTAGTCCCGTCTTTGTATCTTCGGGCCGGCCGTTTGCCGGCATGATGTAATTGTTTCGCTAGGGCGGGCTGGCTTAGCCCACGCTGCCTTCAAGCGAGATGCCGATCAGCTTCTGCGCCTCGACGGCGAACTCCATCGGCAGTTCCTGGATCACTTCCCTGACGAAGCCGTTGACGATCAGCGCGATCGCCTCCTCTTCCGGGATGCCGCGCTGCATGCAGTAGAACAGCTGTTCCTCGGAAATCTTCGACGTCGTCGCCTCGTGCTCGAACTGCGCCGTGGCGTTGTTCGCTTCGATATAGGGCACGGTATGCGCCCCGCAATCGTTGCCGATCAACAGCGAGTCGCACTGCGTGAAGTTGCGCGCGTTCTCCGCCTTGCGGTGCGCCGAGACCCGGCCGCGATAGGTGTTGTTCGACTTGCCCGCCGATATGCCCTTGGAGATGATGCGGCTCGACGTGTTCTTGCCGAGATGGATCATCTTGGTGCCGCTGTCGATCTGCTGGGCGCCATTCGACACCGCGATCGAGTAGAACTCACCTGTGGAGCCGTCGCCGCGCAGGATGCAGGACGGGTATTTCCACGTGATCGCCGAGCCGGTTTCCACCTGCGTCCAGGAGATCTTCGAGTTCTTGCCCCGGCAATCGCCGCGCTTGGTGACGAAATTGTAGATGCCGCCCTTGCCCTCGGAATCGCCCGGATACCAGTTCTGCACCGTCGAGTACTTGATCTCGGCGTCGTCCAGCGCGATCAGCTCGACCACGGCGGCGTGCAGCTGGTTCTCGTCGCGCTGCGGCGCGGTGCAGCCTTCGAGATAGGAGACGTAGGCGCCTTCCTCGGCAATGATCAGCGTGCGTTCGAACTGGCCGGTGTTCTTCTCGTTGATGCGGAAATAGGTCGACAGTTCCATCGGGCAACGCACGCCCTTCGGCACATAGACAAAAGACCCGTCGGTGAACACCGCGCAATTGAGCGCCGCGTAATAGTTGTCGGAAACCGGCACGACCGTGGCGAGATATTTCTTCACCAGGTCCGGATGCTCGCGAATCGCTTCCGAGATCGACATGAAGATCACGCCGGCCTTGGAAAGCTCTTCCTTGAAAGTGGTGACGACGGATACGGAATCGAACACAGCGTCGACGGCGACCCTGCGCTCCTGCACCCCGGCTAAGATTTCCTGCTCGGCCAGCGGAATGCCGAGCTTCTCGTAGGTCCGCAGCAGTTCCGGATCGACCTCGTCGATCGTGCGCGGACCGTCCGTGCCCTTCGGCGCGGAGTAATAGTAGATGTCGTTGAAATCGATCTTCGGATACTCGACGCGCGCCCAAGTCGGCTCTTCCATCGAAAGCCAGCGCCGATAGGCGTCGAGACGCCATTCCAGCATCCACTCCGGCTCGTTCTTCTTCGCCGAAATGAAGCGGATGATGTCTTCGCTCAGGCCCTTGGGCGCCTTGTCGGAATCGATGACGGTTTCGAAGCCGTATTTGTACTGGTCGACGTCAATCTTGCGGACCTGATCAATCGTTTCCTGTACAGCGGGCATTGCCGTCTCCGTTCCGTCGTCCTCGTTCGGGCCCTTTGCGGACCTTGCGTTCCATCACCGGAAATAGGTGATAATCTAGTTTTGAAAAGTTCTAAAGTGAAAAATATGACTTTCTGACATATGTTTTCTCCGAGCCGGTTTCTCAAGCCCTCTCGAGACGATTTTCCGGCCGTGCCCGCGCGACAATTTTGGCGAGTTCGTTCCGGAACCGTGTAACGGCGCCTTCTCCTGTTTCCGTGCCGAACGAAACGCGGATCGCGCCTTCCTCCGACCGGACCCCCATCGCGGTCAGCACGTGGCTCTTGCCGACCTTGCCGGAAGAACAGGCGGACCCCGAGGAAACGGCTATCCCCGCCAGGTCGAAGGCGATCTGCGCGGTTTCGGCTTTCAGGCCCGGAACCGTGAAGAACAAGGTGTTGGCGAGACGCGGCGCTTCCCGCCCGTGGATGATCGCGTCGGGCGCGATTTCGAAAATCGCCCGCTCGAACCGGTCGCGGATATCCGCACAATGCTCGAACCGCTCGAGGTTCCGCGCCGCAACCTCCGCCGCCGCCCCGAATCCGGCAATAGTGGCAACAGCTTCCGTGCCGCCGCGATGGCCGCGTTCCTGCCCGCCGCCGGGAATCAACGGCATCGGCATCATCAGATCGGACTGCGCGACGAACGCGCCCGCACCTCTCGCCCCCCCGATCTTGTGAGAAGACAGGATCAGGAAATCGCCACAACCGCTTGATATATCTATTACAATGCGCCCAAGCGCTTGCACCGCATCGACCACGAGAACGCCGCCCTGCGCCTTTGTCGTCGCTGCGATCTCCGCCATCGGCTGGATCACCCCGGTCTCGTTGTTCGCCCAGTGCACGGCGACCAGCGGCAGGCCGGCGCTCCTGTCATGACCGGCCAGCGCAGTGGCCAGCGCGTCGAGATCGAGCAGACCGGACGGCTTGACCGGCAACCGGACGACGTTCTCCGGCGCGAACCGCCCGCCTGCCAGCACGCAGGGATGGTCGGCGGCCGAAACGTAGAGTTCCGAGAAGGTCAGCGGAGAGCGTCCGAAGGAGTAATTCGGCGTCAGCAGCGTCGCGGCCGCTTCCGTCGCGCCGGATGTGAACACCACATGGTCGGGCTTGGCGTTGACCAGGGCCGCGACCTGGCGTCGCGCTTTCTGCAGCAAGGCCTTTGCCGCGCGCCCCGCCGCATGGACCGAAGAAGGGTTCGCATCGGCGTCCAGCGCGGCCAGCACCGCCTCCCGCGCTTCGTCGAGAAGCGGCGCGGAAGCGTTGTAATCCAGGTATATGGCCTGCTTTCCCGTCACCATGGATCAAAAAGACGATCAATTTCCTTGAATTGTCCGGTCCAAACACCTTATGACAGCGGCCTTGCGTCCGATGACGCTACCAGTTTGGAACCGTTTTAAATTGTCATAGTGATGCCGTTCACCACCGTCAACCGATCCGAAGCTGCGCGCAAGGCGCATCCGGACCGGACGGCTCACGCCACCATGGAGCACATATGCCTGAGGTAATTTTCGCCGGACCTGCGGGCCGGCTCGAGGGCCGCTACCAGCCGTCACCGGAAAAGAACGCGCCGATCGCGATGGTTCTTCATCCTCATCCGCAGTTCGGCGGAACGATGAACAACCAGATCGTCTACAACCTGTTCTACATGTTCCAGAAGCGCGGCTTCACGACGCTCCGCTTCAACTTCCGGGGCATCGGCCGCAGCCAGGGCGAATTCGACCACGGCGCCGGCGAATTGTCGGATGCCGCGGCCGCGCTCGACTGGGTGCAGTCGCTGCATCCGGATTCGAAATCCTGCTGGATCGCCGGCTACTCCTTCGGCGCGTGGATCGGCATGCAGTTGCTGATGCGCCGCCCGGAGATCGAAGGCTTCCTTTCGATCGCGCCGCAACCGAACACCTACGACTTCTCCTTCCTCGCGCCCTGCCCCTCGTCCGGCCTGGTCATTCACGGCTCGGAAGACAAGGTCGCCCCGCCGAAGGACGTGCAGGGACTTGTCGACAAGCTGCACACCCAGAAGGGCATTCTGATCACGCAGAAGACCATCGAGGGCGCCAACCACTTCTTCTCCGACCACATGGAGACGCTGATGGACGAGTGCTCCGACTATCTCGATGCCCGTCTGCGCGGCGAACTGGTGCCGGAGACCGTCAAGCGGCTCAAATAGGCGGAAGTTGCACGGATGTACCAGCCGCCTGCTTTCAGGGAAACGCGCGTCGATGTGCTTCATGCCCTGATACGCACGCATCCGCTCGGGTTGCTCATCTGCACCGGCGAAGACGGCCCGCTGGCAAATCCGCTGCCCTTTCTTCTCGATACATCCGCCGACGAAAAGGCCACGTTGCGCGCGCACATGGCCAGGGCCAATCCTGCTTGGCGCGCAATCTCCGAGCGGCCGGATGTCTCGGTCCTCGTGGTTTTTCAGGGGCCGCAGGCCTATGTGACGCCGTCGTGGTACGAGACGAAGAAGCTGACCGGCAAGGTCGTCCCGACCTGGAATTACGCCGTCGTACAGGCGCGCGGCCGCGCGACCGTCACCGAAGACCCGGAATGGCTTCGCGCCCAGGTAGCCAGCCTGACAGATACGCATGAGTCCGACCGGCCAAATCGGTGGACGGTCGATGACGCGCCGAATACGTTCATCGATGCCCAGATCAAGGGTATTGTCGGCGTAAGTGTCGAAGTCGCCGATCTGCAGGGCAAATGGAAGATGAGCCAGAACCGGCCGGTCGAGGATCGTGAAGGTGTCGCTGCGGGCTACAACGAGGAAGAAAACCGGCCCATGGAAGCGCTGGTTCGAAAATACGGCGATCTCGGCGAAAGCTGAACTCAGGGTTTCGCCAGCACCCCTCCACTGATCGCTTCATCGCACCCGGTCGTCGACGGGAAGGTCAGCGGCAGGCCCTTCACCGACCGAACGGCGAGGTAGGCCCAGGCTTCGGCCTCCATCATGTCGGCATTGAACCCGGCTTCGTCGGCGGTGACGATCGTCGCCTGCTCGCCGGCGATGGCGCGCAGCGCATCCATGATCGCCGCATTACGCGCTCCCCCGCCGGAAACGATCCACAGCTTTGGCGCCGCCTCGATCTTGTCCGCGGCCTTGATGATCGCCGCCGCCGTCAGCGCGGAAAGCGTCGCCGCGCCGTCGGAGAGTTCGAGCCCCTCCATGCCTTCGAGGGTGAAATCGCCCCGATCGAGCGATTTCGGACCGTTCCTGGCGAAAAACGGCGCCGACAGGTAGCGTTCGACAACCGTCATGTCCGCGTTGCCCTCGCTGGCGATCCGCCCGCCGTCGTCGAACGGGATGCCCGCATTTTGCTCGACCCACTGGTCGATCAGCGCATTGCCGGGCCCGCTGTCGAAGGCAACCGTCGGTGCGCCGGGCGCGATAAAGGTTATGTTCGAGATCCCGCCTATGTTGACGAATGCGACCGGGCCGAAACCCGGCTCCAGCGCCGCCGGAAGCACGGTGGCGAGCGCGGCGTGATAGATCGGGACGAGCGGCGCGCCCTGTCCGCCATATCCCATATCGTTGGCGCGCATGTCGGAGATGACCGCCATCCCCGTTTCGCGCGCCAGCAACGCGCCGTCGCCAAGCTGCACCGTCAGGGCTTTTTCCGGCCGATGCAGAACCGTCTGCCCGTGGAAGCCGATGACGTCGATGCTCGCGCGCGCCAGCCCGTGCTGCTTAAAAAACGCGTCCACCGCATCACGATGGCGAAGCGTGAGGTCACGCTCCAGATCGGCAAGAGCGCCCGGCCGTTCGCCGCGCTCCGAAATCGCTTGCGCGTCTTTCAGTCCCGCCTCGATGCGGCGGCGAAACACGGGATCGTACGGAACCGAAAGATAAGGCCCGCGCTTCTCGACGCGAATGCCGTCGGTCGCAACCAGCGCCACATCGATCCCGTCCATCGATGTGCCGCTCATCAGCCCGATCGCCCGCATCAGCTCCATTCCAGCCTTCTCCTTGTCCATGCTCGCCTTTTAGTGTTAAAGCCGCGCCGCGCCGAAAACCACCGGCGCTTTCTCCCACGCATGCAGGCAAGCATCATGTCCGGTTACAAGTCCGATTTCCTTCGCACCTTGAACGAGCGCGGTTTCATCCATCAGATATCCGATGAAACCGGCCTCGACGAACTTCTCCGCAAGGAAACGGTCACGGCCTATATCGGCTTCGATCCGACGGCGCCGAGCCTTCATGCCGGCTCTCTCATCCAGATCATGATGCTGCACTGGTTCCAGCAGACCGGACACCGCGCCATTTCCCTTATGGGCGGCGGGACCGGCATGGTCGGCGATCCCTCGTTCAAGGACGAGGCGCGCCAGCTGATGACGGTCGAGAAGATCGAGGACAACATCGCCTCGCTCAAGCGCGTGTTTTCCAACTATCTCGACTACGACAGCGGCGACCACCCGGCGCTGATGATCAACAATGCCGACTGGCTGCGTTCGATCAACTACCTGGAATTCCTGCGCGACGTCGGGCGGCACTTCTCGGTCAACCGCATGCTCTCCTTCGAGAGCGTGAAGATGCGCATCGACCGGGAACAGTCGCTGTCCTTCCTGGAGTTCAACTACATGATCCTCCAGGCCTATGATTTTGTGGTGCTCAACGAGCGTTACGGCTGCCGGCTGCAGATGGGCGGTTCCGACCAGTGGGGCAACATCATCAACGGCATCGATCTGGGCCACAAGCTCGGCACGCCGCAGCTCTACGCGCTGACCTCGCCGCTGCTCACCACCTCTTCAGGCGCCAAGATGGGCAAGTCCGCGACGGGCGCGATCTGGCTCAATCCGGAAATGCTGTCTGCCTACGATTTCTGGCAATACTGGCGCAACACCGAGGATGCGGACGTACCGCGCTTCCTGAAGCTCTACACGACGCTTCCGATGACCGAGATCGGGCGCCTGTGCGCGTTGGCCGGCACCGAGATCAACGAGGTCAAGAAAATCCTCGCGACCGAGGTCACGGCCATTCTGCACGGGCGCGAGGCCGCCGACCAGGCAGCGGAAACCGCCCGCAAGACCTTCGAGGAAGGCGGTCTTTCACAAAACCTGCCGACGATCGAGGTTCCCGCTTCGGAGCTTCAGTCCGGCATCGGCATGCTCGGAGCATTCGTCCAGGCGGGATTTGCCGCCTCGAATGGCGAGATGCGCCGTCACGTGAAAGGCGGCGCGGTGCGCGTCAACGACGAGCCGGTCGGCGATGAACGCATGACGCTCACCGAGGCGAACCTGCGCGATGGCGTCATCAAGCTCTCGCTCGGCAAGAAGAAACACGCTCTCGTCAAGCCGGTCTGAGCGGTCAGCGGAACTCGAAGATCGACCGGAACAGGCCGGGCGCGATCGCCGACAGCGGATTGACCGTGATTTTCGGCTTCTTGGCATCGCCCTCGAGCAGGAAGGTCACGCCGATCAGGGCGCGGTCGCGCCCGTTTCCGAGAACGAGACCGATCACCGGGAGATTGGAAAGCAGGCTGTTGACCGCGTAGGCCGGCATGAACGTGCCGGAGATACGCATCTGGTTGTTCTTGTCGTAGACCGTTCCCTGGAAGGTTGCGCCGACCTCCGAACCGCGAATGATGGCATTCGAGACCCGCAGCGACGACGGTCCCACGTTGAGCGTGGCCGACGCCCGGTCGAACTTGATCTCGCGCGTATCGATCTTGCGCTTGATGGCATCGTTCAGGCTCGCGGAATTGCCCGAATTCGATGAAACTAGCGCGTTCAGACGCGGTTCGTCGAAAATGCGGAAATCGTTGAGGTCGATCTTGCCGGTCAGACGGTTGGGGCCGCTGCCCGACAGCGCCATGGTCAGGACGCCGCCGCGCACTTGTCCGTAGACGTCCATGAAACGGAGTATCTCGCCGCCACCGAGCGCTTCGAGCCGCACCGTTCGTTGCGCGCCGACGCCCGCTAGATCGAAGCTGACCGGAAAGCCGGCGGCCGACATCGCGCTGACCGACAGCGCGGTTACGTCCTTGCCGTCATGGCGCATTGTCACGTTGACATCCCGCAGCGTCTCGTCGCCGAAGCCGCGCACGGCGGCGATTTTCGCCGTCAGTTCGACTGGCGTCCCGTCGCCCTCGGCTTTCGAACTCATTTCCTTGCGTATATGGCGGATCAGCGCGCGGGCATCGAACGACGTGCCGGTGATCGCGATGGCGTATCCACGGCCCTTGGCATCGACCGAAACCGAGATGTCGTCGGTATCGTTGAGCCGGACTTTTCCGAACCGCGCGCGTTGCAGCCCGGCCGGGCCGACGACGAGGTCGCCATTTGCGGAAAACGTCCCGCCATCCAGTTCGAAATCGCTGATCGTCGTCTGCTTGTCCGCCAGCAGCAGATCGAATGTGGTCTTGGCGGCGATTCCGCTGCCCTTCGTCCAGCCGATCCACGGCAACGACAATTCGGCTGCCGACAGGTCGGCGTCGATGGCGACGGTCTTGTCTTCGCCTCCCTGCGTCTTGACCTTGACCGCCGTGGTGCCGCTGATCAGCGCGTCCAGCCCGGGCGCGATTTTCCGGCGGTCCTCGTCGTTCAGCTTCAGCACGATATCGCGGGTAGGCTGGAGTGGCCCGCCGCCGAACGGCTGGATCATCGCGATCTCCGCCGGCAATCCGTCTATCCGCCCCGTTACGTCTATGTCCGCGCGTTCCCGGTTGATCTCGATCCGTCCGGTCATGTCCGAAAGAATGCGCCCCTCGAACGGCTCGGCGACCGCCGCATCGCGCACGTCGAGCACGACGCTCCAGTCCGGCGGCGGCGTCTCTTCGTCCGGATTGAGCACGAAACGCATCGCCACCCGCGCATCGACGTCTCCCGAGAGATCTTCGGCGTCGTAGTCCCGGAAGTTTTTCGCGTTGATCGGACGAAACGAGATCAGTTCGCCGAGCGCATCGGCCTCTCCAGAAACCTCGACGTCGAGGTCGGCGAAAACCAGGCCGGACGGTTCCTGCGGATGAATGACCAGGGTGCCGTTCGAGGCGGCGGCTGTGCGCCCGCTCGGAAGATAGGCGGTCCCGCTCTCCAGCGTCATCGTCGCTTCGCCATCCTTGTAGGCCACTTGGCCGACGGCATCGCGTACGGGAGGAATGTCGCCGGCGACATCGAACCGCACGCCTTCGACGCGCAACGACAATTCGCTGTCGCCTTCCAGTTTTTCGTCCGAACCGGAAACGCGCCGCCGCAAGGGTTCGGCGATCAGGAAATCGCCCTCGCTCACCCTGCCCCCGGCCAGGTTGGCAAGCACCCAGCGCCGCGCGGCGCGCGCAACCGACCCGGGCCAGAACTGCTTCACGCCGGCAAGCGCGAAATCCTTGATCGTGATGGCGAAAATCGCGTTCGGAACCGCGGCGGCGAAATCGAGCGTGCCGGCACCTTCGGCATAGCCCGCAATCGACTTGATCTCGATACGGCTGAATTCGGTAAGTCCGGAGCGCGGCGCCAACACTCCCTGGGTTCGCGCCGCGAACTCCACGGGCCCTTCCGGCGAATCCTCCGGATTGCTGACGCCCTCGTTCACCAGCAACTCGAACTGGTAGTTGCGCCCGTCGGCGATGACCTCGTCTTCCGGCGCATCGCGAACCCCGCCGGTCAGCACGCCCGATGAACGTCCGAGACGGACCGGCGACTCGGCAAGTGACAACAGGCGTCTTTCGGGCACCCAGGCAAAATTGAGACGCCCGGAGAAATCGATGAAATCGCCCTCATCCAGTTTCATCGAGACGTTTTCCGGATCGAAATGGAACGTCAGCTCGTCGGGCACGTCGCCTGGCCGGCGCAGGGCCGTGACGCCGAAATTCGCAATGACCGGTTCGCTTGACGCGCCGGGCAGATGATCCGCCTCGATTGCGGAAAAGATCGTGCGCAACCGTCCGAACGGAAGAGGCACCTGGTCGGCGCGAAGCGACACGGAAACGGAATTCGCGCCGCTGCGGCGGAGCATGGCCGCGAGCGTGATCGGCTGGCCGCCGAAGTCGATTTCGGCTTCGAGGGCGCGTTGATTGGACCGCGCGATTACGGCCGCGCTCTTCACGACGATCCCGCCCTCCGGTCCGCCGGGGCCGCTGAGCCGCATGTCCTTGACATTGATGTTGACCGGCGAACCGTTGATGATCGTCTGGTCGAAAAGCCGGTTCACCGAATCGAATAGCCACGCCAGAGCCGGTTCGATCTGCGTCACCGGCGGCAGCTCGCCCGCCGCGCCGATCAGCTTCGGCAGACGCAGGTCGACACCGTCGAGGAAGAAATTGCGGATCTGCGGTTTTCCGCGCAGTGCCGAAAGCGTCCCCACGCCGATGCGCAGGTCATCCGCGCTGAACACCACCTCGCCCGATACCTTGTCCGTCAAGCTGAACTGGCCGAGAACGACACCGATCCCGTCCAGCCCCCTGACACCGACATCCGCGTCGCCGATCGTCGCATCGAGCGTCTCGGGCAACACACGCTCAAGTGAGGCAACCGCCTCGCGCTCGATGATCGGCGCGAACAGGCCGGACTGCAGGAGCCCGAGCAACACGAGGGGAACCGCGACCGCCGCCAGGACAAGCGCCATGATGCGCCGGCGCGCCCTTTTACGGCGCGGACGCGAGAAAAGCGGACTGCGCAGCGGCGGCAAGGACTGTCCGGCGTTCGAAGGAAGCGACTGCAGGCGTCGTTTCGCTCTTGGCCCGAACCTCACCTTTTGGACGCGTTCGATTTTCAATATTGTCGTTCTGCTCCCAACCTCAGCCCCGTCACGCTTTTTCGCGATTTATCGGGTTGGACCGATTCACTTTGCACCATATATCGCAGGCTGTCCCGCCATACGCATTGTAATCCGAAGGAAATCGAAATGAGCCAAATAACCGAAGGATCGACCGCCCCGGACTTCGCGCTGCCTGCCGACGGCGGCTCGACGCTCACCTTGTCATCCCTGCGGGGCAAGATTGTGGTTCTCTACTTCTACCCCAAGGACGACACCAGCGGCTGCACCAGGGAGGCGATCGCCTTTTCGCAGCTCAGGCCCGAATTCGAGGCGCACGATGCCGTCATTCTCGGCATGTCGCCGGACACAGCCGCAAAACACGACAAATTCAAGGCGAAGCATGATCTTTCGGTCACCCTCGTTGCCGACGAGGAGAAGAGCGCGCTGCAGGAATACGGTGTCTGGACCGAGAAAAGCATGTACGGCCGGAAATATATGGGCGTCGAACGCTCGACCTTCCTGATCGACAGGAACGGCAAGGTCGCCCGCGTCTGGCGCAAGGTGAAAGTCGCCGGCCACGCCGAGGAAGTGCTCGAGGCCGTCAAGGCGCTCGGCTGATCCGCGCATCGGGGGGCGGAAGATGCCGGACACACTGCGCGCGGCGGCAGTCGACGCCCTTTCCGCTGCTGATCCGGACGAAAAGGTCGCGACCACGCGTCACGCGCATGCGCAATGGCGCAAGCGGCTCCTGTCGCTTCGCGGACCGGCCGATCCGGACGTACCCGACCGCCCGGGCCGGCCGGAGAAGCCGGACCTGGTCGCGCCGCGCCTGCTGAAGAAGCGTTCGCTGCATACGGTCCACGGGCGCGTTGCCCTGATGCACGCCCTCGCCCATATCGAACTCAACGCCATCGACCTTGCGCTCGACATCGTCGCCCGTTTCGCACCGATGCAGGTTCCGCTGAGTTTCTTCGACAACTGGATGCAGGTCGCCGATGACGAGGCGCGCCATTTCACCTTGCTGCGCAACCGGTTGCGCTCGCTCGGCGCCGATTACGGCGATTTGCCGGCGCATGACGGCCTCTGGCAGGCGGCAACCGACACGCGCGGCGACCTCGTCGCGCGCCTTGCGATCGTCCCGCTGGTGCTTGAAGCGCGCGGGCTCGACGTAACGCCCGGCCTCGCTGTCGATCTTCGCTCTACCGGCGACGAGGAAACTGCGGCGATCCTCGATGTCATCTACAACGACGAGAAGACTCACGTCGCCGTCGGCGCCAAATGGTTCCGCTTCTTCTGCGCCCGCCAGGAAGTCAATGCCGCCGACCGCTTCCGCACCCTCGTGCGCGAGCATTTCCACGGCCAGATCAAGCCGCCCTTCAACGACCGGGCGCGTTCGGCGGCGGGGCTGACGCCACTTTTCTATCGCTCCCTGTCATCTGCTTCCATGTCCCGCTAGGCGCCAAAAACCTCCGTAGCGGAAGGGCTTTGTTAACCCTAATAAAGTGTAATCGGGCAACGCCAATTCCAGCTTTTGCGGTGGTTTGCCTTGAGTAGCACAGCGGTCTTCGGAAAACGCAGAGAACCTCACACGATCATCATTGCCCAGGGCGACCGGATCAGCCACTTCACCATCCGGCCCTGGCTGACGGCGTTGCTTGCCTCCGTCCTCGCGGCTGTCGCGATCGGTTATCTTCTGGCGACCAGCTACCTCATGCTGCGTGACGACATTCTCAACGCGGCGATCGCCCGTCAGGCCCGCATGCAGCATACCTATGAAGACCGCATTGCCGCGCTCCGCTCGCAGGTGGACCGCATCACATCCTACCGCCTGCTCGACCAGCAAATCATGGAAACCAAGGTCGCCGAGCTGCTGACGCGTCAGTCCGCGCTCCTGAAGCGCAATTCGCGCCTTGCCCCTCTCCTCGAGCAAGCCTCGACAAGCGGTGTTTCCCCGATCGAAGAGAAGCTGGATCCGGCTCGCATTCCCGTTCCGGCGTCCAGGGACGCCGCGACCAAATCGCAGCGTACGCTGTTCGAACCCCGGGGACCGATCCGAGCCGGGCTGGACCAGGCCGCTGCGGAAGCACCGGCCGAAACAAACGAAAGCGAAACGCCTCCGATTCTGGCGCTCTCGCAACTCGGCGTGTCCCTCAACGATCTGGAGAGCGATCAGATCAGTCAGGTCAGCGCCCTGGCGTCCTCTGCGCGCGCGATGCGCCGGCAGATCGTCGCCGACGCGCGCAAGGCCGGCCTGCCGTTGCAGGCGCCCGGCCTGGACGAGGAAGGCACCGGCGGGCCGTTCATCCCGGCGCAGGCCGATGCCGGCAAGGAATCCTTCGACCTCGAACTGAAAACGTTGAACCGCGAACTCGAGGCGCTTGAAGAGGTCCGGGGCACGATCCGGGCATATCCTATCGCCAATCCCGCACCCGGCCACCGGATCACCAGCGGCTTCGGCAACCGCCGCGACCCGATCATCGGCAAGTCGGCCTTCCACGCCGGGATCGATCTTTCCCTGAAAACCGGCACCGCGGTTTACGCCGCCGGCTCCGGCAGGGTTATCAAGGCCGGACGGAATGGCGGCTACGGCAACATGGTGGAAATCCGCCACGAGGGCGGCCTTGTCACGCGCTACGCCCATCTGAGCCGCATCTATGTGAAGAAGGGAGAGAAGGTCGCCGCCGGCACGAAGATCGCCGCTTCCGGCTCTACCGGACGCTCCACCGGACCGCATCTGCATTACGAGGTCCGTCACGGCAAGAAGGCCGTCAATCCGATGACCTGGCTGAAGGCGGGCAAGAGGCTCGGCCAGTACCTCTAGATCGGCGCCGCCGCATCGAGGATACGCATCTGCGGCGTCTGCCTGCCGTTCCAGTGATTGATCGACAACGTCCCGGCGACATGCACCGGCGTTCCCTTCTGCCCCGACAGGAACTGGCCGAGCTCGCTCTCGGCGGCCCGGAACGCGATTGCATCGAGTTGCGACCGGTCCTCCGCCATCAGCCGCAATTTCAGGTGGCCGTTGCCGACCACGGCTGACGAAGCGATGCGGTGGTTCGGCAGCACGAACACCGGTTCCGGGTTTCCGGACCCGTAAGGCCCGGCCTTCTCGATCTCGCCGATCAGCTCGGAAGAAGCGCCGCGGGCGGTCAGCGCGGCATCGATGGCCTGCGTCTCGTTGTCGAGAATAGAGGTCACGGCAGTCGCCGCCTTTTCCTCGAAATAGGCGCGCAGGTCGCCCAGCTTCCCGCGCTCCACGGTAATGCCCGCCGCCATGGCATGGCCGCCGCCCTTGACCAGCAGGCCCTCCGCTACGGCGCCCCGCACCAGCTTGCCGAGATCGAAGCCGGGGATCGACCGGCCCGATCCCGTGCCCTTGCCGGACCCGTCGAGCGCGATGGCGAACGCCGGCCGCCGTGTGTGTTCCTTCAGCCGCGCCGCGATCAGACCGACGATTCCCGGATGCCAGTCCTTGCTTGATGTCAGTATGACGGCAGGCGCGGCACCGGAAGCCATGTCGCGCTCCGCTTCCGCTTTCGCTTCGGCCACCATCTCGATCTCGATCGCCTGGCGTTCCTTGTTGAGCCGGTCGAGTTCAGCGGCGATCTCTGCCGCTCGGTTCGGATCGTTCTCGCTCAGCACCATGGAGCCGAGCGCGGCATTGCCGATACGGCCGCCGGCATTGATCCGGGGCCCTATGAGAAAGCCGAAATGAAACGGATTGAGCGGCTCGCCGATGGCCGCGACGCGCGCCAGCGCCGACAATCCCGGATTGCCGAGATGCCGCGCGGCGACCAGCCCCTTGGTCACGAAGGCACGGTTCAGGCCGGTCAGCGGAACCACGTCGCAGACGGTGGCCAGCGCAACCAGGTCGAGCATGCCGAGAAGATCCGGCAGCTTCGCCACGCCATGCGCCCGCAATTGCCGCGACACCTCGACCAGCGTCATGAAGACCACACCGGCGGCGCACAGATGGCCAAGGCCGGAAAGGTCGTCGTCGCGGTTCGGATTGACCACCGCCGCGGTCTCCGGCAATGGTCCGCCGACCTGGTGGTGATCGAGCACGACGATGTCGTACTCGCGCCCCGCGATCGCGCCGAAGGCTTCCGCGCTGTTCGTGCCGCAGTCGACCGTGACGATCAGCGAAGCGCGCGCGGCAAGCTCCTGCATGGCTGCCGGATTGGGGCCGTAGCCCTCGAAAATCCGGTCGGGAATGTAGATTTCGGTCTCGATGTCGAAAAACCGCAGATAGCGCGCCAGCAACGCGGCCGAGGATGCGCCGTCGACGTCGTAATCGCCGAAGATCGCTACGCGCTCTTGCTTGCGGATGGCATCGGCGATCCGCGCTGCCGCCGCCTCCAGGTCCGTGATGGAACGTGGATCGGGCATCAGCGCCTTGATCGTTGGATCGAGAAATTCGGCGGCCTTGTCGGCCTTCACGCCGCGTCCGGCGAGCACACGAGCAAGGATGTCGGGAATGCCCTGCCGCTGGGCGATGTCCAGCGCGGCCTGCGCCTGCGCCGGCGACATGCGGTCGATCCAGCGCCGGCCCTTGGCCGAACGCTCGATTCCCAGAAATGCGGAAGGCTGGCTCATGCGGCTATGTGAGCCGCCCGCCGGGCGACGTCAAGTTGCCCGACCGGCTCAGAACTTGTCCATGTCCTGGTGACGCGCCTTGATCTCGCGCACGGTCTGCGAAGAAGACCGCATGACGATGGTTTCCGTCTGGAGATAGTTCTTCAGGAAACGCACGCCGCCCAGCATGTTTCCGTCGGTCACGCCGGTCGCCGCGAAGATCACCTCGCCATGCGCCATTTCCATGTGGCTGTAGATCTTTTTCGGATCGGAGACGCCCATCTTCGCCGCGCGCGCGACTTTCTCTTCGGTATCGAGAATCAGCCGTCCCTGCATCTGGCCGCCGACACAGCGCAATGCTGACGCCGCAAGCACGCCTTCCGGCGCGCCACCGCTGCCCATGTAGATGTCGATGCCGGTCTCCTCGGGAGCCGAAGTGTCGATCACGCCGGCGACGTCGCCGTCGCCGATCAACCGGATTGCGGCGCCCGTCTTGCGCACCGCTTCGATCAGCGCGGCGTGACGCGGCCGGTCGAGGATGCAGGCCGCGATCTCGGTGACCGGGACGCCCTTGGCCTTGGCAACGGCGTGGATGTTGTCTTCCGGCGATGCGTCGATATCGACGACGCCGTCCGGATAGCCCGGCCCGACGGCGATCTTTTCCATGTAGACATCCGGCGCGTAGAGAAGCGCGCCCTTCGTCGCGATGGAGATGACCGCCAGCGAATTCGGCAGGTTCTTCGCGCAGAGCGTCGTGCCTTCCAGCGGATCGAGAGCGATATCCACCTCGGGGCCCGTGCCGTTGCCGACCTTCTCGCCGATATAGAGCATCGGCGCTTCGTCGCGTTCGCCCTCGCCGATCACCACCGTGCCACGGATGGCGAGCCGGTTGAGTTCGGAGCGCATTGCGTCGACAGCGGCCTGGTCGGCCGCCTTCTCGTCTCCGCGTCCGCGCAGGCGAGCAGCCGCGACGGCGGCTCGTTCCGTAACGCGCGCCAGTTCCAGCGAGAGTTCGCGTGTCAGGCCGGCTTGTTTGTCGCCGGATTTAACCTTGTCATTCATGCGGTTATCCTCGCCTCCACGTAATTTTGCATTCGTTTAGACGCACTCCGCCCGCCGGCGCAACAGGCAGACAGCCGGGATTCAGGGGGTTAAATCCGATCTAATCGATTTTGATGACAGATACTGCGTCAGCCCGCAGGTTCGATGCGAATAACCTGTGGCTTGGACACGAGATGCCCGTCATTCATCACGGCATCCAGCGCGGTGCGGATATGCGCCTCCGTCGTCTCATGCGTGACCAGCACGACGGTCTTCGGCTCGTCCTCTTCACCCGAGACCGCGCCATGCTGCACGATCGAGGCAAGCGAAATTCCGTTCTCGGCCATGTGGCCCGCCAGCGAGGCGAACACGCCGATGCGGTCATGTACCGTCATGCGGATGAAATAGCCGCCCGCATGCGCCGAGATTTCCGCGCGCTGGTAGGGCTCCAGCTCGTTTGCCGGGCGACCGAAGACAGGCGCTTCCTGGCGGCCGGGCTGCGACTTGGCAATGTCGGCCACGTCGCCGATCACGGCCGACGCCGTTGCGTTGCCGCCGGCGCCCGGACCGGACAGCAGTAGCGACCCGACGGTATCCGCCTCGATGGCGACCGCATTGGTCACGCTGTCGACCTGCCCGATCATCGAGCCCAGCGGCACCATGGTCGGATGCACGCGCTGTTCGATGCCAGTTGCGGTCCTTAGCGCGACGCCGAGCAGCTTGATGCGGTAACCGAGTTCGCGCGCGGCATGGATATCCGACAGCGAAATGTTGCTGATGCCCTCGACATAGATCTCGTCCGCGGCGACCTGGGTGCCGTAGGCGAGGCTCGTCAGGATCGCCAGCTTGTGCGCCGTGTCCTGGCCCTCCACGTCGAATGTGGGGTCGGCTTCGGCATAGCCCAGCCTCTGGGCATCGGCGAGACACTCCTCGAAGGAGATCTCGTCATGCTCCATCCTGGTCAGGATGTAGTTCGCGGTTCCGTTGAGAATGCCGTAGACGCGGCTGACATCGTTGGCGGCGAGCGACTCGCGCATCGTCTTGATGACCGGGATGCCGCCGGCGACCGCCGCCTCGTAGTTGAGGATCAGGCCCTTTTCCTCCGCCAGCAGCGCCAGTTCGACGCCGTGCCTGGCGAGCAGCGCCTTGTTGGCCGTGACCACGTGGCGGCCGGCTTCGAGCGCGGTGCGAATGCCGTCCAGCGCTGCGCCGCTGTCGCCGCCGACCAGTTCCACGAAGACGTCGATGTTGTCCGAGGCGGCGAGCGCCGCCGGCGTATCGAACCATTCGATATCGGTGAGGTCGACGCCGCGATCTTTCGTTTTGTCACGCGCGCTGACGCCCGTAACCGTGATCGGACGTCCGCATTTGTGAGTGAGGGAATTCGATTTGGACTTCAGTATCCGGGCGACCGACGCCCCGACCGTACCCAAACCCGCAATACCGACGCGCAGCGGCTCGCTCATGAAACCACCTTTCCGGACGAGGAGTTACCGATGAAACGCCCGCGCGGTCAGCGGCGGGCGTTAAGTGCGACGACGTTGTGCAGATTTCCGCGCGTGGATGCAAGGAAGCGTTTGATATTCCTTGCCGCCTGGCGAATGCGGTGCTCGTTTTCCACCAGCGCGATGCGCACGTGGTCGTCGCCATGTTCGCCGAATCCGATGCCCGGCGCGACGGCGACGTCGGCCTTCTCGATCAGCAGCTTGGAGAACTCCAGCGAACCCAGTTCCCGGAACGGCTCCGGAATCGGTGCCCAGGCGAACATCGTCGCCTCCGGCGCCGGCACGTCGAAACCTGCCTGGTGGAAGCTGTCGACCAGCACGTCGCGCCGCTTGCGGTAGATGTCGCGCACCTCCGCGATGTCCGAGCCGTCGCCGTTCAGCGCCGCCGTCGCGGCCACCTGGATCGGCGTGAAGGCACCGTAGTCGAGATAGGACTTCACGCGCGCCAGCGCCGCGATCAGGCGCTCGTTGCCGACGGCGAAACCCATGCGCCAGCCGGGCATGGAGAAGGTCTTCGACATCGATGTGAACTCGACGCAAACGTCCATCGCGCCCGGCACCTGCAGCACCGACGGCGGCGGCTCGTTGCCGAAATAGATCTCCGCATAGGCGAGGTCGGACAGCACGATGATGTCGTGCTTGCGCGCATAGGCGATCACGTCCTTGTAGAAATCGAGCGACGCCACGAAGGCCGTCGGGTTCGACGGGTAGTTGAGAATCAGCGCCAGCGGTTTCGGGATGGAATGCTTGACCGCGCGCTCCAGCGCCGGGATGAAGCCGTCATCCGGCGCAACCGGCATCGACCGGATTACGCCGCCCGACATGATGAAGCCGAAGGCGTGGATCGGATAGGTCGGGTCGGGACACAGGATGACATCGCCGGGCGCGGTGATCGCCTGCGCCATGTTGGCGAAGCCTTCCTTCGAACCCAGCGTCGCGATCACGTGGCGGTCGGGATCGAGCTTCACGCCGAAACGGCGGGCATAGTAGTTCGCCTGCGCCTTGCGCAGGCCCGGGATGCCCTTGGAGGACGAATAGCGATGCGTGCGCGGATCGCGCACCGTCTCCACCAGCTTGTCGACGATCGCCTTCGGCGTCGGAAGGTCGGGATTTCCCATGCCGAGATCGATGATGTCGCGTCCTTCCGCTCGCGCGCTCGCCTTCAGGCGGTTGACCTGTTCGAAGACGTAGGGCGGCAGTCGGCGGACTTTGTGAAATTCTTCCATTTCGGGGTTCCTCGGCATTTCGACGCGCTATAGCGTTTTCCCGCAAGGAAATCGAGAGAGCGTTTGGGTCGAAATTGAGGCGGTCATTCCTCGATGCTCTCGATTGTGTTCTGCGAATGCGTTTCGGCCAGCAGGCGCAACTGCGCCAGTCGCCGCTGGTATTCGGCGTTCGAGACGCTGCCCTGCGCATGCGCCTCGGCCAGCGCCTGCATCTGCAGCACCATCTCGTCGCGTTGCGCGTCGGTCAATTGCGCCACCGCGCCGCGCGGCTCGACATTGATGTTCGGATAGGCGCCCGTCAGCGATGCCTGTCCCGAGCTTTCGAAGGTCGGATCGGGCGGCAACGCATCAGCGGCAGGCCCGGTTTGTTTCGTCGCCGCGCCTTCCCGCACGGCCGGGGACGGAAGCGGCGGAGCCGCTTCCGCAAAGGCGGCTTGCGGAACCGCGCGGTCGATCGCATTGCCGCCGGCGCACCCGGCCAGCGGCAAAATATTGAACATCAGTAACGCAATGCCAATTTTATTCATGTTACCCAGCGGCATATCGCATGATTGCGGTTGTCAGGCACTATCGGCTGCGCGCGAGATGCGCAACAAAGGTCCCATGGCGCATGGCTTGCCGTATGTCATCAACGCACAATAAAATGGCAGCACGAAGAAGACCGTTAACAACGGCGAACGAGGAAATCCCGAGGCGTACCCGCAATGGCTGACAAAAAGGGCGACAAGCCCGTCCCGCCTGCAGAACGCAGTCCTATCGATGCCTATGTCGTCAAGGACCCGGAAACGTTCGCCCGCAATCTGGCGCGCATGATCGAGGAGGCCGGCCACGCGGCCTCCGCGTGGATAGGGCCGCGCGAATCCGGCGAGAAAACCGACAATCTGGCCGAGCCGCTGACCGATGTCGTCAAGACCCTGTCGAAGGTCTCCGAATACTGGCTGTCGGAACCGCAGCGCGCCGTGGAGGCGCAGACGCGTCTGTTTGCGGCCTATATGGACATCTGGTCCAACTCGATTCAGCGCATGGGGGACCCGAGCGTCGCCGAAATCGCCGAGCCCGAGCGCGGCGACCGTCGGTTCTCGGACGAGGACTGGAAGAACAACGCCTTCTTCTCCTTCCTGAAACAGACCTATCTCGTCACCTCGAAATGGGCGGCCGATCTCGTCGAAAACGCCGAAACGCTGGACGAACACACCCGTCACAAGGCCAGTTTCTACGTCAAGCAGCTGGCCAATGCCGCCTCGCCGTCGAATTTCATGGTCTCCAATCCGGAGATTTTCAAGGAAACCATCGCCACCAACGGCGCGAACCTCGTCGCCGGCATGAAGATGCTGGCCGAAGACATCGAGGCAGGAAAAGGCGAACTGAAGGTCCGCCAGGGCGACTATTCCAAGTTCAGGCTCGGCGAAAACATCGCCGTGACGCCGGGCAAGGTGATTGCCCGCAGCCCGCTGGTCGAAATCATCCAGTACGAGCCGGCGACCGACGAGGTGCTCAGGCGCCCGCTGCTGATCTGCCCGCCCTGGATCAACAAGTTCTACATCCTCGACCTCAATCCGGAGAAATCCTTCGTCCGCTGGGCAACCGAACAGGGCCACACCGTCTTCGTCATGTCCTGGATCAATCCGGACAAGGAACAGGCGCAGATGAGCTGGGACGACTACGTCGACCATGGCATTTCGTTCGCGCTCGACGCCGTCGAGAAAGCCACGGGCGAAAGACAGGTCAACGCGATCGGCTATTGTGTCGGCGGCACGCTGCTGGCGGCGGCGCTTGCCATGTTCGCCCGCGAGGGCGACGACCGCATCGCCTCCGCGACGCTGTTCACCACCCAGGTCGATTTCGTCAATGCCGGCGATCTGAAGGTCTTCGTCGATGAAGACCAGCTGGAAGCGCTCGAGCGGCAGATGAAGCGCGACGGCTATCTGGACGGCTCCAGGATGGCGACCGCCTTCAACCTGCTGCGTTCCGGCGACCTGATCTGGCCCTACGTCGTCAACAACTACATGAAGGGCAAGGAACCGATGCCCTTCGACCTCTTGTACTGGAATGCCGACTCGACGCGCATGGCCGCGGCGAACCACATCTTCTACCTGCGCAACTGCTACCAGGAAAACAATCTCGCCCATGCGAAGCTGGTGCTCGGCGGCAAGCCCGTGTCGTTGGCCGACGTGAAGATCCCGGTCTACAACCTGGCCGCCAAGGAAGATCACATCGCCCCCGCCGTGTCGGTGTTCGAAGGCTCCAAGTGCTTTGGCGGCCCGGTGACCTATGTCATGGGCGGCTCCGGCCACATCGCCGGCGTCATCAATCCGCCCGCCAAGAAGAAATACCAGTTCTGGGCCGGGCCGAAGGTCGCCGGCGAGTTTTCCAAGTGGGTCGAGAAGGCCAAAGTGACGGAAGGCTCCTGGTGGCCGCACTGGCAGGAATGGATCGAGAAGCAGGACGATGAGCGCGTGCCGGCCCGCAAGAAGCTCGGCGGCAAGTTGAAACCGCTCGACGATGCGCCGGGCACATATGTTCGCGAGCGCGTTTGAAGTTTTCGCCTTCCCTCGTCTCCGGTCGCCTCGTGAAGCGCTACAAGCGCTTCCTCGCCGACATTGTTCTCGATGACGGCGGCCCGATCACCTGCGCCGTGCCCAACACCGGCTCGATGATGGGCCTGACCGCCCCGGGCTCGCGCGTCTGGCTGTCCACGTCGGACAATCCGAAGCGAAAATACGCCAATACGCTGGAAATCGTCGAGGCGGACGGCACGATGGTCGGCGTCAATACCGGCCTGCCCAACCGGCTGGCCGAGGAAGCGATCCTGGCGGGCATGGTCGACGACCTCGCCACCTATGGCGAACTGAAGCGCGAACAGAAATACGGCCGCAACTCGCGCATCGACATCCTGTTGCGCGACGCGCAAAGGGGCCTTGCCTATGTCGAGGTCAAGAACGTCCACTTCCGCCGCGTGCCGGGCCTTGCCGAGTTCCCCGATACGGTCACCGCGCGCGGTGCCAAGCATCTCGACGAACTGGCCGACATGGTGCGCGAAGGCCACCGCGCCATAATGGTGTACCTAGTCCAGCGCGGCGATTGCGACCGGCTGAAACTTTGCCGCGATCTGGATCCCGCCTATTGCGCGGCCTTTGATCGCGCGACGGCGGCCGGGGTTGAAGCATTTGCCATTCGGTGCCAAATCACGCAAAACAAAATCATCCCGCAAAAGACCATTCCCGTAGAGGAATGACCCTGCCGCTATCGGAGCGCGACCATGGTGACATATCTCGAAGCCGAAATGGCGCCGCTGAAGAATACCGGACAGATCCGTCTGCACGGGGAGGAAGGCTTCGAGGGCATGCGCCGCGCCTGCCAGCTGACGGCTTCGGCGCTCGACGCGCTTGCCGGCACGGTCAAGCCGGGCATGACCACGAGCGAAATCGACCGCTTCATTTTCGAATACGGCATGGATCACGGCGCCATCCCGGCGACGCTGAACTATCGCGGCTACACGAAATCGTCCTGCACCTCGATCAACCATGTCGTCTGCCACGGCATCCCGAACGACAAGCCGCTGCGCGAAGGCGAGATCGTCAATATCGACGTCACCTATGTGCTGGACGGCTGGCATGGGGATTCCTCGCGCATGTATCCGGTCGGCGAGATCAAGCGCGCCGCCGAGCGCCTGCTCGAAGTCACCCATGAATGCCTGATGCTCGGCATCGCCGCCGTGAAACCGGGCGCGCGCATGGGCGCCATCGGCGAGGCGATCCAGAAACACGCCGAGAACGAGCGCTGCTCGGTCGTGCGCGATTTCTGCGGCCACGGCATCGGCAAGCTGTTCCACGATGCGCCGAACGTGTTGCATTACGGCCGCGCCGACGAGGGCATCGAGATGCGCAAGGGCATGATTTTCACCATCGAGCCGATGATCAATCTCGGCCGCCCGCACGTGAAGGTGCTGTCCGACGGCTGGACGGCGGTCACCCGCGACCGCAGCCTGTCGGCGCAGTACGAGCACACCGTCGGCGTGACCGACGACGGCTGCGAGATCTTCACCCTGTCGCCGAAGGGCCTCGACCGTCCCGGCCTGCCCGGCTAGCGGATAGCCTCCGCGGACAAAAACACCGCGCTTCAACCTGGCCGTGAAAGGCTCTAGACTGTTCGCCACGGCATGACGCCGCGACGGGGGCTAAGGTGGCCGACGAAACGGACGAACGTCAGATTTTCCTTGGCGAATTCGCGCGCCCTGTCGGGCGGCCCGCCGACAAGCCTGCCCCGTCCCCGAAATCCGAAAAAGCCCCCTCGCCGCATGCCGGTCATCGCGACCGGCTGCGCGCCCGCTTCATGGAAGCGGGCCCGTCCGCCCTCGCCGATTACGAGTTGCTGGAGCTGTTGCTGTTCCGCTCCATCCCCCGGCGCGACACCAAGCCGCTCGCCAAGGCGCTGATCGCGCGGTTCGGCTCCTTCGGCGCCGTTCTCGGCGCCGATCCCAGGCGGTTGATGGAAGTTCCGGGCGTCAAGGAAGCCGTCGCCGCCGACCTGAAGATCGTCGCCGCGGCCGCGCAACAGATGTTGAAGGGCGAAATCGCCAGGCGAGAGGTACTGTCCTCCTGGAACGCCGTCATCGATTACTGCAACGCGGCCATGGCGCACGAAACGCGCGAACAGTTCCGCATCCTGTTTCTCGACAAGAAGAACGTGCTGATCGCCGACGAGGTGCAGCAGGTCGGAACGGTCGACCACACGCCGGTCTATCCCCGCGAGGTGATGCGCCGCGCGCTGGAACTGTCCGCGACCGCGATCATCCTGGTGCATAACCACCCGTCCGGCGACCCGACGCCGTCGCGCGCCGACATCGAGATGACCCACAAGATCGCCGAGACCGGCAAGACGCTGAACATCGCCGTCCACGACCACGTCATCATCGGCAAGTCCGGCCATGTCAGCCTGAAGGGATTGGGGCTTTTCTAACGGAGGACGGAACAGTCCTCGGAGCCCTGCTTTCTGGGCAGGCGGTCGAAAATCCATCCACCGTTTCGCCGCCTCCCGTAGCCTTGGGCGATGACGAACGCGCAACGGGATACGATCAACTGGCGGGGAGGCATCGAGAAGAACCGCACCGCGCTTCTGCGCATCGTGGAGATGTTGTTCGCCTTGATCGGGCTGGACGGAAACGCCGCCATCGCCACCCTTCCTCGCTGTACCCGCAACTACGTCCTGCGCATCCTCCGCCCGGCCGAGGCCGCAGCAAGGCGGCTGATCATTATTGCCGGGCGGGAAGTGGTCGTTTCCACGCGCCCGTGCGCGTCCGCCGGTAGCCGCGCCCGGCGCAAGCCCAGCGCCACCACGATCGTCTACCCGCCGGGCTATCGCCCCGTGGGTGAAACCCGCAGGGCCGAGACGGACAGGGCGGCACCCGAGCTCCCCCTTCTCGACCCGCTCAAGCGTTTCTCGTTTCACCCGCCGATACGCGGCGCGAAATCCTTCCCCCGCATTTCCATCATCGGGATCACCGAGCCGCGTCCGATCCCCGCAATCCGGCCGCCGTCGCCCGACGACCCGCAAGACGCCAGGCGGCTCTGCATCCGCCTGCAGGCATTGAAGCGCGCGCTCGATGATCTTCCCGGCCAGGCGCGCCGCCTCGCCCGCTGGAAAGCACGGCGCGACCTGGGCGTGCTCCGCGCCAGGCGCTTGTGCCCCATGCGGCCCGGCTGGCCGCCCGGCCATCGAAAGCGGCCTGCCCACGATATCGACGACATCCTGCGCGAATGCCATGCGCTTGCCCGTTCCGCCTGGCAGGACAGCTCTTGAACGGCAGGGGCATGGAATGCCTGCCGACCCGCGTCGCAAAGGACGCCCGGAGGCGGGCCCGCACGCGTTGTTTTCGGTTTGAAAGAGGGGAAGAGGCCCTAGGCTTCCAGCGCCTTGATCAGCCGGTCGGCGGCATCCATCTCGGCCCGGCGCCGCACCCGGCGGCTCTTTGCTTCCGAGTCTTCGCCCCACTGGGCGACGTTCCAGTCCTCGTCGACATGCGCCGCCGTCCAGGCGTCGGCCGCGCTCAGTTCGCCCTTCCAGACGGCGAGCGCAAGCAACGCCGAGCCGGTGAGCGTCGTCATCGAGTGGATCGCCGCCAGGACGATCGGATCGCTGACGGTCTTGAGATGCACGCCGAGCGCCGCGATGGTCTCGCGCGGCTGCGCGACATGGATGATGCCTTCGGCCAGGTTGAAACGTGAACCGGCCAGCCCCTCGGCCCAGTCGATGACGGGATCCCACAATGTGCGCTGGTTCTCCACGAGACCGTCCGGGCCTTCCGCCCGGTAGAACAGCAGGTCCGTGCCGCAATAGCGCAGGATGTCCTCGAGAACCGCCTGCATGTCGGCAGCAACGCCGTCGATCGCCGTATTGGCGAGCCGGTAACAGGGCATGGCGGCAGGATCGAGCTCCTTGCCCTGGCCGTCGAACTCGGCGGCGACCAGCGCGGCGGCGGCGGGCGTGGCGAAGGCAAGCGCGTTCTTGCCCGGCGTCTTGACCGCCCGGCCGTCAAGCAGCACGTGGTGGGCGCCATCGCGCTCGCCGGTCTCGACCTGCTCGTAAAATCGTTTGGGAAGCGGCTGGCGCATGTTGGCCTGCGCGCTTTTCATCGGATCGTTGGGCTCGCCTTTGTCGGCATCTGCAAAGGAAAGGATATCACGCACGAAAAAGTCTGTCCGGCTCGTTTCAGTCGAGCCGGATAGACCATGTCATTCGGGCCATTGCAAGGCGTCAGATCAGCCCGCGACAGCGAGCTGCCAGTTGCCCTCGATGATCACGTTGTCCGGAGCCAGTGCCTTGGCGTCGGCGAGAACCTTGCGCGCCTTCGCCATGTCGCCGCGCAGGATGTAGGAAAATCCCTGGTTGTTCAGGATCGACGCCTTGCGGCCTTCCAGCTTCAGGAGCCGGTCATAGGCGCGGTCCGACAGATCGAAGCGGCCAAGCTGGTCGTATGCGGCGGCAAGCCCCAGCCATGCCTGGCCGTTTTCCGGCGTCGCCTCGACGGCAAGACGGAAATTCTTTTCCGCCAGCCCGTAATTGCCCGCCGCGAACTGTTTCTGGGCGAAGTCGATCTTGCGGCTGGCAAGATCGCCCTGTGCATTTGCCTGGTAGGCGGAAGTGAGCGTGTTATCGACAGAGCCGGTCTGGCATCCGGCAAGCGCGCCGGCCAGCAGCGCAACCGCGAAAAGCCGAAAAGTCCTGTTGGTCATGGTCGCTGTCCCCGTTTTCGCGTCCGGTTTTCCGGATCTTTTTCAAAACGATACAGGTGAAGGGTAAATCTGCGGTCGATAAACGCGGCTAATGTTTCGCAAAGCTCTTCGGTAAACAAAGCCGTAAGGCGGCGGCTAGGAATTGAAGCGAACGATGATCGGAATGATCGCGATCATCACGACGACCGGCAGGATGCACACCGTCACCGGGATCGACATTTTCGCCGGCAGCGCGTGCGCCTTTTCCTCTGCGGCGGACATGCGCTTGTGCCGCATTTCCTCCGAGAACACCTTCAGCGCACCCGAAAGGCTGGTGCCCAGCTCCTTCGATTGCTGCAGCAGCGTGGCAAAGGCGCGGACCTCATCGACGCCAAGCCGTTCGGCAAGCGACTTCAGGGCGTCGTTGATGCTGCGCCCGGCACGCAGCTCGAGCGAAACCAGCACCAGGTTCTGGCTGAGCAGCGGATAGGTGACCCGCAGTTCCTTCGAGACGCGCTCGATTGCCGCCTCGAGGCTCATGCCCGCATCGGCGCAGACGATCATCAGGTCCATGAAGTCGGGAAAACCGTTGCGGTATTCCGTGACGCGCTTGGTGACCTGCTGGCGCAGCATGAACGCCGGCAGGAAATAGCCGCCGACAGAGGCTACCGCCAACGTCATGATTCCGCGCTGCGAAACCGGCGCGATATGCATCGACGCGATCCAGGCTATGCCGAGCACGAGGCCGGCCGCCATCGCTGCAAAACGGACGAGGAAGAACTTGCCCACCGCATCCGGATCGAGATAGCCCGCCCGCATCAGGGTCTGACGCAGCCGGACCACGTTTTCGGGATCGGCGGAGGCATAGAACTCGGCGGCGCGGCGAGCGGCCTTGTCGGCCAGTTCCGCTTCCCTGCGCTTCTTTTCCTCCGTGGCGTTTTCACCACGCGCTTCTGCCGGTTCATCGACACGGACGAACAGGCGTTCGCGCACATGATCGCGCTGGCGCCGATCCTGCATGAAGGAATAGATCAACCCGCCGAAGCCAAGCGTTATGATGAAAGCGCCGACCGGGAGGATGAATGATGAAAGGTCCATGCCGCGCCTTCCTAGAACTTGAAGCTGGCCATCTTGAACATGATGGCATTGCCGAGCATCAGCCAGCAGAAGGAACCGCCGACGAGATACCAGGTCAGCGGAATGTCGGTCACATCGGTGTAGTAAGATGGCATGAGAACCAGCACCGCGAGCACCAGCAGCACGGGCACCGCGGTCAGGATGTAGGCTGACATCCGGCCTTCCACCGAGATCGCCTTGACCTTGCGGCGCAGTTTGCCCCGCTCGCGGATGACCCCCGACAGACCCTCGAGGATTTCGCGCAGATTGCCGCCCGTGGTCGACTGGATCGACACCGCCGTGACGAACAGCGGCAGGTCTTCGTGGCCAACGCGCTCGTAAAGGTTTCGCAATGCCGTCACCATGTCGGAGCCGTATGTCACCTCGTCGGAAACCAGGCCGAATTCCGTGCCGATCGGGTCCGGCATCTCGCGCGACACCATCGAAACGGCGACCGGAACCGGATGACCTGCCTTGAGGCCGCGCGTGATCAGATCGAGAGCTTCCGGCAACTGGATGCCGAACCGCTTGTGACGCTTCTTGCGCATCGAGCGCAGAAAGAACACGGGCAAGCCGGGAATGAGGGACAGGCCGATCAGGATGCCGTAGAACAGCTTGCCGACATAGAACCCGCCGCCAATTCCCACCGTGAGCGCAATCGCAGTGGTGATGACCAGGAACGTCGTCAGCGGCATGACCATGCCGGACTGGATACGCAGGTCGCGCAGGGCGGCCATCAGCGAGAACCGGGCGCCCTCTCCGTCGAGCCCGCGCTCCTTGCGCAATTGCACCAGAACTTCCTTCTGGTTGATCGACTTGCCCTGCAGGCGCATGCGGCGGTTGACCGCCTTGCGCTGTTCGGCGCCGGTCGAAAGCAGCATGTATGCCGCCTCCGCCAGCATGATGCCGGTTCCGGCGGCAAAAGCGTAGACGATATAGAGCGTGACGTCGTCGAGCTCCATGTCAGCCTGCCTGCTTGTTGGCCGGATCGAAATAGTCGCCCGGAAACTCGACGCCCATGGCGTGGAGCTCTTCGAGGAAACGCGGCCGAACGCCGGTCGCCTCGAAATGACCGATGATCGCGCCATCGGCGGTCATGCCGGTCCGCCGGAAGGTGAAGATCTCCTGCATCTGGATGACATCGCCTTCCATGCCGGTGACCTCGGCAACGCTGGTGACCTTGCGCTTGCCGTCGGACAGGCGCGTCAGCTGCACGATCAACCCGATGGCGCTGGAGATCTGGCTGCGGATCGAGGCGACGGTCATCGGCATGCCTGTCATGCCGAGCATCTGTTCGAGACGCGAAATGGCGTCGCGCGGCGTATTGGCGTGGATCGTTGCCATCGAGCCCTCGTGGCCCGTGTTCATCGCCTGCAGCATGTCGAACGCCTCTTCGCCGCGGCACTCGCCGAGGATCACCCGGTCGGGCCGCATGCGCAGCGCGTTCTTGACGAGATCGCGCTGCCGGATTTCGCCGATTCCCTCCGAGTTTGCGGGACGCGTCTCCATGCGCGCGACATGCGGTTGCTGCAACTGCAGCTCGGCCGCGTCCTCGATGGTGATGAGCCGTTCGTCCTCCGAGATGAACGCCGACAGGGCGTTCAGCATCGTCGTCTTGCCGGTACCGGTACCGCCCGAGATGATCGTCGTGATGCGGGCGAACACCGCCGCCGCCAGCACCTCGGCCATCGGCTGCGTCAAGGCACCGAACTCCACCAGCTTGTGCAGGCCGAGCTTGTTCTTGGAGAACTTGCGGATCGAAACCAGCGGGCCGTCGACGCCGATCGGGCGGATCGCCGCGTTAAAACGCGAGCCGTCGAGCATGCGCGCATCGCACATCGGCTGCGATTCATCGATGCGCCGGCCGACCGCGGCCACGATCTTGTTGATCACGCGCAGAAGATGCGCCTCGTCCTTGAACGGGATGACCTCCTGCACGAGTTTTCCACCGCGTTCGACAAAGCAGTTTTCGTGCCCGTTGATCAGGATATCGCTGACCGTCGGATCCTTCAGGATCGGCTCGAGCGGACCGAGGCCGACCATTTCGTCGACAAGGTCGTCGATCAGCGATTCAACTTCCGCCGCGTTGAGCGCCAGCCGCTCGGCGCGCACATAGTCGTTGACGAACGTCTGGACCTCTTCGCGCATCCGGTCATGCGGCAGTGCTTCCAGCGCGACAAGGTTGATCTCCTCGATCAATTTGCGGTGCAGCTTGACCCGCGCATCGAGCGTGCGCTCCTGCGCTTTCGGCGCGGCTCGCACCGGCGCCGGCTTGGCAGCGCGCTTGTTGGGAATGACGACCGGCTTTTCCTCGACCACCGCAGGCTTGTTGGCGGCGGCGGGATCGCGCGTCTTCAGCTGTGTGAACCTGCTTTGCATCGTGTCACCGAATTCCCTGTAACTTCCGGTCTCTCGCCGGACGAACCGACACCGGCCTTAGCCGGCTTTCTTCAACAACCCCTTGCCGATGCCGAGCAGTCCGCGTTTGCGGCCGCTTTCCAACTGCAATTCCTCGGGCAGAATGATGCGCTTCAGATCGAGCACCACATTGGCGTTCGGGTCGATCTCGTGCAGCGGCACGCCACGATCCACGGCCTCGCGCACCAGCTTGTAATTGTTCGAGATCCCGCCGACAAAGCGGTCGCCCAGCAGTTCCTCGACATCGTCGGAACGAACGCCGCCACCTTCCAGACCCTTCGGCGCGAAGCGGTTGATGATGACGCGCGGCTTCACTTCCTTGCCGATTTCGGTCTCGATCGCGTTGACGAGGCGTTGCGTGTGACGCAGGCACGGCACGGTCATTTCCGCCGTCAGAAAGACGTTGTTGGAACCGCGCAACACCGTCTCGGTCCAGGGAAACCAGGTGCGCGGAACGTCGATGATCACATTGTCGAAATAGGCCGAAACGAGGTCAAGGACGCGAATGACGACATCGACGTCGAAGGAGCGCATCTCCATCGGCCTGTTCGGCGCGGCCAGCACCGCCAGACCGGAAGAATGCTTCGACAGCATCGCATCAAGCAGCTGGCGGTCGAGGCGCTCCACCTGGTTTTCGATTTCCGTGATATCGAACCGCGGCTCCAGATCGAGATACTCGGCGCAGGAGCCGTTCTGGAAATTCAGGTCGACGACACAGGTCGAGGCGGCGCGCGTCGCTGAACGATGCAGCAGGAAGGCCGTTTGCAGCGCGATCGTCGTATTGCCGACGCCGCCGGCCACCGGCATGAAGGCGCTGATATCGGATTCGCCGGCCTCGTTCTTGTCGAGGCCCTTCAATGCGCGGATGCACGAACGCACCAGATCGGTCGTAGAGACCGGCTTGACCAGGAAATCGGCGACATGCAGCTGGACGACGATACGCACCATCGCCGCTTCGCAACTCTTTGCGACGACGATGACGGGTACGCGGTCCGTCAGGCGGCGGGTTACGCGCTGCAGGGCTTCGAGCCTCTCCAGGTCCGCTTCGTCCAGGTCGATGATCACCGCGCCGGCATCGGCCTCGCCGATCTCGCCCTGCAGTTCGGTCACGTCCCTTTCGATGGTGACCAGCGAAATGGCATCGGAGACCGAGAAGGCCGTCTGCGTTGTCGCGACGAACTGCTTGTCGGTGGAAACAAGCACGATCCTGTTGTTGTTTTGCTTCGCGTCAGCCATCTTTTCACGCTATTATAGTTGGTTACACCAATTAACTCACGGAACGCGGACTAGTTTGAGAGCGCGGTTTTCGTTCCATCCGCGCCACCGGTATCGCCGCCGTCCGCGGCCGCTGCCTCGCCGCGAGCCGCCGGAACCTTGAGATCCGTATTCTGCACGTTCGCTGGCCACGGATCGATGATCTGCAGCGCGCTGTTGATCGCGATCGCGTTGCCGCCGGCGAGCGTGATGCCCTCGAGGTTTTCGTCTTCCGCGCTCATGCAGCCCGAAAGCATCGTGCCTGCGACCGCGAATGCGCCGATGAGTGAAAGAACGCGCATGACTGCCCCCTATTGACCGAGATCGAGCGTAAGGATGTGACCGCTGGTCTGCGGAGCGACCGTCGCCTCGCCGGCCGCACCTTGCTTGATCGCTGCGGAGCGCACTTCATCCACGCCGAGAACCGCGCTTTCGATTTCGGTCGCCGGCCGCGAACCGTCCAGCGGCGTCGCCGTCGGAGTTCCGGGCTGGATCGGCCGCACCAGATGCGGCGTGACGATCATGACGAGATCGGTCTCTCTGCGCTGGAATTCCTTGCTGGAGAACAGCGCGCCGATCACCGGCAGTTTGCGCGCACCGGGCAGGTTCTTGCGCGCGACGTCGTTTTCCGCCTGGAACAGGCCGGCCATCATGAAGCTCTGTCCGCTCTTCAGGTCGACGGACGTCTTGGCGCGGCGGACGTTGAAAACGGGAAACCCGAAAGCGTCGTAGGACTGGTCGATGGACGAGACTTCCGGCTCGATCTCCAGCGCGATCAGTCCGTCTTTCAGCACGACAGGCGTGAATTCCAGCCCGACGCCGAATTTCTTGTAGGTGACGGTGACCTTGCCGTCATTGTCCGTCACGGCGATCGGGTATTCGCCACCTGCCAGGAAGCTTGCCTTTTCGCCGGACCGCGCGACGAGGTTCGGCTCGGCGAGTCGACGTGCGACGCCGCGATCTTCCATCGCCTGGATCGCCACATCGACATCGAGGCCGCCGCTGACGAGCCCGCCCAGGAAGTTGCCCGAGAACACGCCTCCCGCGGTCTGCGATGCGACAGCAGCGGCCGTATTGGCGGTGCCGCCCCGGTTGTAACCCACGCGATTGATGTTCACGCCGAGCTCATGGCCGGCATTGCGGTTGATCTCGACGAAGCGGACGTTGAGCTGAACCTGCTGCGACGATGTGACGTTCACCGAATTGATGATCTCGTCCTCGCTGCCGGCGAATTTGCTGGCGATCTCCTGGGCGCGGTCGGCCGAAACCTGGTCCGGCGCTTCGCCCGACAGGACGACCTGTCCGTTCGTCGTGGTTACCTTGATCTTGGCATCCGGCACGTTCTCGCGGATCGCCGTCTTCAGGCGCGTTGTGTCCACCGAGACTTCGACATCGATCGAGCCGATCAAATTCTTCTGCTCGTCGAAAAGCGCGATACCCGTCGTACCGGCGGCAACGCCGAGGACGTAGAAGGAACGGTTGGTCAACGGCTGCACATTGGCAATTTCCGGGTCGCCAACGACGATCTCGAAAAAGGAGTTCTGCGTGCGAATGGTCTTCGGCTTGCCCTTCTCGACAGTGATAAGCTGCGTCCGGCTGGTCGATATGTTGAGCACGTTGCTCTGCGCCAGCGCATTGCCCGCCGGGACGCCGGCCAACGCAAAGGCAGCCAGCATGCCGATAAATTTCTTGCCCATCGGGAGCGATCGCCTGGTCATTGCACAGCTCCTTCGTCGCGGACATCGTAGGTTTCCACCTCGGCCTTGCGCCGCACGGTCACCTTGGCCGTCGTCGATACAGGGCCATCCGAATAGGCGGAGGTAAAGCTATCGTCGATGCCATGCAGGGGCATCTTGAAATCGCCGTCATCGACATCGCCGGCGCCGCGTAACTGCAGCGAAAGCGTTCCGGCAGACTGCGCGGCCGTAAGCGCCTTGCCTCCCAGCGCGTCGACCTCCAGCGTGACCGCGCGAACGACCAGCGGATCGGACTGGCGCTCATCGGCGATCTGGTCGATCGACAGCACCTTGACGTTTTCGAGCACGACAGTAGTCGCCACGAAAGCGTCCGGATCCCCGGTATAGGTGCGGTCGCCGGCCGGCGAGGTTTCCAGCGGAGCGACCTCGCCGTCGCCTTCACCGTCACGATCCTTGTTGATCTTGAACGTGCGTGTCAGAGCGATATCGACGCGGTCGCCCGGCACGATAAAGCCGGCAACGCCGGAAATGTCGTCGACACGAACCGTCACGGCACGCATGCCATCCTCGATCCGGCGCGACAGCGTCGCCTGCTCGCCGGGATCGGTTACCTTGGAAACGAGGATCGGCTCGTTGGCGTCGATCGCTGTAAGCGCCACGCGCTCGCCGCCCGAAAGCAGATCGTCAACCGTGGCGAATGCGCCCGCGGGCAGATTGTCCTTCGGCCAGGGCAACTCCTTGAGCATGCCCGGATCGATCAGCGTGCCGTAGCGCATCGCCTCTGCGGCAGCCACAATGGTGGAAAACTCGATGGCAGGTGCGTTGCTGGCTTGCGTCTCGGCCGTTTCGACAACGGTCTTGACGTTGCTTTTCAGCCAGTAGTCCGCGGCGACAATCGAAAGTCCGCCGAAAACAATGGCAATCCCACCCATACTCAGGAATTTTTTGTTCACGTCAGCCCAGCCTCAATCCGCGATGCGGATCCCCGTTTCCCCCGAATTATTGGATGACGATGACGTGGAACGATGAATATTAGGGTAACGGGGTAACTCGAATTCTCACTAATCGTGTTTGTGGTTAAACCGGCGTAAATTCAGGGAAAGGCGGGCCATATCCGTTCGCGTTTGCTAAAACCGCGTGCAATATTCGAATCTGATTCGGGCTTCCCGGGACGACGACTGACAAAGGCAATGGACGACAACAGCGATCTCTTCAGCGGCTACCAGGATCCTTCGAAGGCGCCGCGAGCTGACACCGCACAGCGCGAGCCGGCAGCCAGGCCTAAGACGGCGCCTGCCGTCGTAAAATCCGGCGAATATGACGCCTCGTCGATCGAGATCCTCGAAGGCCTCGAGCCGGTCCGCCGCCGGCCGGGCATGTATATCGGCGGTACCGACGACAAGGCGCTGCATCACCTCTTCGCCGAAGTCATCGACAATTCGATGGACGAGGCGGTGGCCGGTCACGCGACGTTCATCGAGGTCGCGCTCGACGCCGACGGCTATCTCTCTGTAACCGACAACGGGCGCGGCATTCCGGTCGATCCGCACCCGAAATACAAGGACAAGTCCGCTCTCGAAGTCATCCTGACGACGCTGCATGCGGGCGGCAAGTTCGATTCCAAGGTCTACGAGACCTCGGGCGGCCTGCACGGCGTCGGCGTTTCGGTGGTCAATGCGCTATCCAACGACCTGGAGGTAGAGGTGGCGCGCGGCAGGCGGCTCTATCGCCAGCGCTTCTCGCGCGGCCACCCGGTCGGCGGCCTGGAAGACCTCGGCGAAGTCCAGAATCGGCGCGGCACCAAGGTGCGCTTTCATCCCGATGCCGAGATCTTCGGCAAGAGCGCGAAGTTCGAACCGGCGCGGCTCTACAAGATGGCCCGCTCCAAGGCCTACCTGTTCGGCGGCGTCGAGATCCGCTGGAACTGCGCCCCGGAACTGATCGGCGAGAAGGACGACACCCCGCCGAAGGCGGTCTTCCATTTCCCCGGCGGCCTCAAGGACTATCTCGAGGCAAGCCTCGGCGCGGAGCAGAAGGTTACCTCCAACGTCTTTGCCGGTAAAAGCGAACGCCCCGGCGGCCACGGTTCTGTCGAATGGGCGATTACCTGGCACGGCGGCGACGGCTTCGTGAATTCCTACTGCAACACCATTCCGACGCCCGAAGGCGGCACGCACGAGGCCGGTCTGCGCACAGTGCTGACACGCGGCCTCAAAGCCTATGGCGAACTCGTCGGCAACAAGCGCGCCTCGGTCATCACGACCGACGACGTGATGATCTCGGCTGCCGCCATGCTGTCGGTTTTCGTGCGCGAACCGGAATTCGTCGGCCAGACCAAGGACAAGCTTGCCACGACGGAAGCCCAGCGCATCGTCGAACAAGCGCTGCGCGACGCCTTCGACCACTGGCTGACCGCCTCGCCGCAGGAAGCCAACGCCCTTCTCGACTGGGTTGTCGACCGCGCTGACGAACGCCTGAAGCGCCGTCAGGAAAAGGAGGTCAACCGCAAGACCGCCGTGCGCAAGTTGCGCCTGCCGGGCAAGCTGGCCGATTGCAGCCAGAACTCGGCCGCCGGCGCGGAAATCTTCATCGTCGAGGGCGACTCCGCCGGCGGCTCGGCGAAACAGGCGCGCGACCGCAAGACACAGGCCATTCTGCCCCTGCGCGGCAAGATCCTGAACGTCGCCAGCGCCGGACGGGACAAGATGGTCGCCAATCAGCAGATCGCCGACCTGATCCAGGCGCTCGGCTGCGGCACGCGCTCGAAATATCGCGATTCCGACCTGCGCTACGAGCGCGTCATCATCATGACGGATGCCGATGTCGACGGGGCCCACATCGCGTCGCTGCTGATCACCTTCTTCTACTCGGAAATGCCGGAATTGATCCACAACGATCATCTGTTCCTGGCCGTGCCGCCGCTCTACAAGCTCACCCAGGGCGGAAAGACGCTCTATGCGCGCGACGACGTCCACAAGAACGAGATCGTCGAAACCGAGCTTACCAGCCGCGGCAAGATCGAGGTCAGCCGCTTCAAGGGTCTGGGCGAGATGTCCGCACAGCAGCTGAAGGAAACGACGATGGACCCGAGGGTCCGCACGCTGCTGCGCGTCGAGATCGACGAGGCGCATGCGGCCGAGACCAAGACAGCCATCGACGACCTGATGGGAACCAAGGCGGAAGCCCGCTTCCGCTTCATTCAGGACAATGCCGCCTTCGCGAAAGACCTGGATATCTAGGCAGGCTAGGCAGCCGCCAGCTTCATCGCATGGCGCCGGGCGTTCTGGCGAATCATGTCGAGATAGATCGAACGCAACAGCGCCACGATATCGTCATTGGCATGGTCCTTCGCGGCGCCGTGTTCGGTCTCGAATTTTTCCATCACCAGGCGGGTGACTTCCTGCGCGCCGATATTCATCCGTCCATTGGCGACGTCGCGCCAGATGCGGATCGCCATCGCGAACAGCGAATGAACGGTGCGCGAAAGGCCTGACGCCTCGAGCAGCGCACGCAACTGGTTTTCCCGTTCTGCGACGAAAATCGACGTCACGCGCTCGTAGGCCTGCCCCGAAAGATCGGCCAGCACGCGCGCCACGAAATCGATCTTGCCCGCACAGACGGCGCGGATCAGCAGCTTTGTGGTCAGCGCGCCGGACGCGCGCAATTCGGAGATCAGATCCAGGACGCCGTCATCCATGCGGCCGGAGGCAAGCAGCACGAGAGCGTTCGATGCCGCCTCCCCGCTGATCCGTTTCGCGCTGGCCTCTCCGAGTACGCGCACGACCAGCGAGGATGCGGAAAGCGCCTCCTTCGAGGCCCGCAGGATCTTCAGTCTGTGCACCGGCGACAAATCGGGATCGGCCAGCAACGCACCGCGGATGGCGGCATTGTCGAGATGCCGCTCCGCGATCATCTCCCGGCATTGCGAGCATACCCGGGCATTGTGATTGGCGAGCAGCGTCACGATGGCATCCGGATGGCCGTATTCGCAAAGCGCCCTGGCGAGGCTGTTGGAGACTTCGGGCCGGTCGGCGATCAGAACCTGGATGCGCGTTTCGGCGATTGCGACACGGGCGATCAGGTCACCATCACGCAGCAGCGGCGAACGTGCGATGACCAGGCTGGCAATCTCGTACTGGTCGCCCGCAAGCGCCGTCACGATCTGAGGCGGCGCGGTGCGGCTGGAGGCAACCGCCTCCGCAAGCGCCAACCGCACTTTCGGAGACGGGTCGTCTAGCAGCAGCGTCATCGCCGCGTCGGCCGCGCATCGTTCCTCGAAATCCATGCTGTCGGACTGCAGATAGGCCCGCGCCAGCGCCGAAGCGCCCTCGGCGCGTTTCGCGACGTCAGCCGACTGGCTCCATCTCAAGAAGTGCTGAACGATCATCGCGCGATTCCCTCGCAGGTTCCGGTCGCAGATGACGCTAGGCAGAAATAGTTTACGTTTCCTTCACCATGTTTGTTGGCAACGACGAATTCCGCTTATCCGTGCGAAGGACGCGGCAGGGGCACGATTTCCGGCTGCACCCCGTAATCGAGATAGCCGAGCCGCGACACCGGCTTTGCCTTGGCGAGATCGAACAGGCCGTCGGTAAGCATCGCGTCGTCGATATGAACGCCGACAACCTCACCGAACACCATCCAGTTGTTCGTATCGCCAGCCAGTCCCTTCACACGCCGTATTTCCGTGACAAGGCATTCGAGTGCCGCCGGCGCATCCGCAACACGTGGCGCCTTGACGATCCGGCATTCCGCTTCCGCCAGTCCGGCAGCCTCGAATTCCGAAACGCCGCGTTCATAGGAAAACGAGGTCTGGCTCATCGCCTTGAACAGCGCCTCGCCGACGAAATTGCAGACGAACTCCCCGGTTGCCTCGGCGTTCTCGAGGCTGTCCTTGCGCCCGCTGGATGAAAACATCACCACCGGCGGCGTGTCCGACACCCCGTTGAAGAACGAGTACGGCGCGAGGTTCACGCTCCCGTCAGCGGCACGCGTAGAAATCCAGCCGATCGGACGCGGCGCGACGATCGCCTTGAACGGATTGTGCGGCAGCCCGTGTCCCTTGCCTGGCTCGTAAAACATGATCTCAGCCCTCGTATTCACCGGAATAGTCCGAGGTCAGGGCATCGACATCGGGACGTGGCCGGTCCGGGATGTCGCGGTCGCAACTGCCGATATGCACGATGCCCGCCATGCGCTCATCCGGCGCTAGCCCAAGGATCGCCCGCCCCCTCTCGTCATCGGAATACCAGCCTGTCACCCAGTTGGCGCAAAAGCCCAGCGCATTGGCCGCATGCACAAGGTTCATCGCGACGGCTCCGGCGCACAGAAACTGCTCCCAGGCGGGAATCGTTTCGTGTTCCCGCGTGACCGCGACGACGCCGATGGCGACGGGCGCGCGCAGCAGCCGGTTGCGCTCGCGTTCGACCTGGTCCTCCGCCATTGGCCCGTTCATTTCCTGCGCCCGGACCGCCAGCTTCTCGCCGATCGCGCGGCCGGCCGCCTCGCGGTAGACGATGAAGCGCCAGGGCTCCAGGCGGCCGTGATCGGGCGTTCGCGAGGCGATATCCAGCATCTCGCGTAACTGGTCTCGGTCCGGCCCCGGTCCGCCCATCATGGTCAGCGGCACGGAACGGCGGGTTTTCAGATATTCGACAACGGATTTGGTCATGGACATGAAATAGCTCGATTTGGCATGATTGGTCGGACCCGATATGGCGCAGCAGCCTTGCAAATGCCAGCGCCTTGCTGTTGATCGAACAGACTGGAATTGAAACGGAAACAATGCGACTCTTCCAACCGGTCTTCGGAATTCTCGCCGCCTCTGCAGCTTTTGCGCTGGTTTCGCACGCTCAAGCGCAGGACGACACGCCCTTCAGCGGCGACTTGCAGCTTCCCGGAATCGTCAATTACGCCCCCGCCAACGTTTCCGCCGGCGCGCTGTCCGAAGGCCCCGCGGTCGAACTCTTCCTCGACGCGAAACTCGCCTCGGAATCCGATCTCATCTCCAGGGGACTGGTCTGGCGTGTCTTCGGCTCTGACCCGGATGCCGACGGCAAGCTGCCGCTGCTGGCCACGGCCGAAGGCGGTTCGACGCGGCTGCAACTGAGCCCCGGCAGCTACCTCGTGCATGCCGCCTTCGGCCGCGCCGGCGCGACGACGCGCATCACGCTCGGCCGTGGCGAACCACGCCACGAAACCATGGTACTCAATGCTGGCGGACTGCGCCTCGAAGGCGTTCTGCCGGACAATATCCCGATGCGCGCCGACAAGCTGACCTTCGACATCTACGATGCGCGGGAAAAGGATGATGAGGAGCGTCGGCTAGTCTTGCCGAATCTGCGGCCCGGACGCACCGTCCGCCTCAACGCTGGCACCTATCACGTCGTGTCCAACTACGGCGAGGTCAACGCCACCATCCGCGCCGATATCCGCGTCGAGGCGGGCAAGACGACCACAGCCAAGGTGGAGCATCGTGCCGCACAGGTCACACTCAATCTCGTCCGCGGCGAAGGCGGCTTTCCGCTTGCCGACACCGCCTGGTCCGTGCTCGGTCCGTCGGGTGAAATCATCGCCGAGAATGTCGGCGCATTCCCGACCATGATTCTCGCCGCCGGCGACTACACGGTTCTCGCCAAGAACAAGACCCGCATCTTCCAGCGCGACATCACCATCCGTCCCGGCCGTGACATCGTCGTCAAGGTCGATACGGAGACCGCCGAACAGATCAATTAGTAGCGTTCGGCAATTCCTGCCGATCCGGTGCGCCGCCGGCGCGCGTTTGGATCGAGCGAGAATACCGCGTCGTGAACCCGCTCCAGCAGCGTCTTTCGGTCGTCGATCTCGGCCAGTTCCTCCCACGGGATGGTATGGCCGATCCACGCCTTGATCTGCTTGCCGTAGAGCCGCTGGAACTCGCGGATCAGGAGCGACGTGCGCAACGTCAGCGAGAACTGGCTGACGAGGTGGAACAGGCGCCCGTTCTGGCCGTCGAAATAGACCGGGATCACGGACGCATGCGCCGCTTGGATCAGCTTTGCGGTGAACATTTTCCATGGCAGGTCCTCGGCCTTGCCGAAACCCTTGTGCGCTGTCGCCACGCCACCGGCGGGGAATATGACGATGGTCACGCCTTGCTTGAGCAGTTGCACCGCCTCCTTGCGCGTCTTCAGGTTCAGCGCCAGCGCTTCCTTCGTCTCCTCGAAAGAGATCGGCAATGAGTAGGGCCGGATTTCCGGCACCTTCAGGAGGTCGTTGTTGATGATGACGCGGAACGGGCGACCGAGTTGCTCGGCCAGCGACAGGAAGGCGATTCCGTCGCCGATCCCGTAGGGATGGTTGGCGACCATTACGATCGGCGTGTCGGGGATATCGGCCGGCGGCCAGTGCCCGTCCGCCTTCAGCTTCACTTCGATCAGGTTGAGCATCTCGGTGAAGACGCTGTCGCTCTTGCCGAATATCTCGTTGCGCCAGTAGTCGTACAAATCGGCCAGCCGCTCCCGGCCGGACAGATTCTCGATCGTTCGGATCACCCAGCGCCTGAACGGCGGGTCGTCCGGACGCGCGTAGGACAACTCGGCAAATCGGACGGTTCTCATCATCCGCAGGAAGTCTCCACCCGCTTTCGTTCTATAAATCTGTCGCTTGAAAGTCGAGCTACAAGGAAAAAACCGGCGGATGCCCCGCCGGTTTCATCGAAATTTGTCATCCGGTTGTCACACACTGCGCTTGCGCTGGATGTCGGGCGGCGTCACCTCCTCGACCAGCATGGCCGTGATCTCCTCGACCGTCTTCGAAACCTGGTCTCTGGAACCGAGCCGGCGCACATTGACCGTGCCCTCTTCCGCCTCGCGGCGGCCGCAGACGAGAATGACCGGCACCTTGGCGACACTGTGCTCGCGGACCTTGTAGTTGATCTTCTCGTTGCGCAAATCGGTTTCGACCTTAAGGCCGGCATCCTTCAGTTTCTGCGCCACGGTTTCCGCATAGGGATCCGCTTCCTGGGTGATCGTCGCGACGACGACCTGCAACGGCGCGAACCATAGCGGGAAGTGCCCGGCATGGCTCTCGATCAGGATGCCGAGGAACCGTTCGAGCGAACCGACGATGGCCCTGTGGATCATCACCGGCTGCTTCTTCTCCGAATCCTTGTCGATGTAGAAGGCGCCGAAACGCTCGGGCAGGTTGAAATCGACCTGCGTCGTGCCGCACTGCCAGTCGCGGCCGATGGCGTCTTTCAGCGTATACTCGAATTTCGGCCCGTAGAACGTGCCCTCGCCCTCGTTGATGCCGGCCTTGATCCGTCCGCCGGACTCGGCCTCCATCTTCGCGAGCGCCTTTTTCAGGATATCCTCGGCATGATCCCACATGGCATCGGTGCCGACACGCTTCTCCGGCCGCGTCGCCAGCTTCACCACGACCTGTTCGAACCCGAAGTCCTCGTAGACCGACATCATGAGGTCGTTGATCTTGAGGATTTCCTCTTCGAGCTGGTCCTCGGTGCAGAACACATGCGCATCGTCCTGCGTGAAGCCGCGCACGCGCATCAGCCCGTGCAACGCGCCCGAAGGCTCGTAACGGTGCACATTGCCGAATTCGGCGAGCCGGATCGGCAGTTCGCGATAGGATTTCAGCCCATGCTTGAAGATTTGCACGTGGCCCGGGCAGTTCATCGGCTTCAGCGCGAAGACGCGGCTGTCTTCCGACTCCTCGTCGGCGCAGGTCACCGCGAACATGTTCTCGCGGTACCAGCCCCAGTGGCCGGAGGTCTGCCACAGCGCGTTGTCGAGCACCTGCGGCGCGTTGACCTCGTCATAATCGTTCTCGATGCGCCTGCGCATGTAGGAGAGCAGGTTCTGGAACATGCGCCAGCCCTTGGCGTGCCAGAAGACGACGCCCGGTCCTTCCTCCTGGAAGTGGAACAGGTCCATTTCGCGGCCGAGGCGGCGATGGTCGCGCTTCTCGGCTTCCTCCAGCATGTGCAGATACTGGTCGAGATCCTTCTGGTCGGCCCATGCGGTGCCGTAGATGCGGGTCAGCATCGGCTTGGTCGCGTCGCCGCGCCAATAGGCGCCGGCCACCTTCATCAGCTTGAAGGCCGAACCGATACGGCCGGTGGAATCCATATGCGGCCCGCGGCACAGGTCGAACCACTCGCCCTGCTTGTAGATCTTGAGGTCCTGGTCTTCAGGGATCGCGTCGACCAGCTCCACCTTGTAGGCCTCGCCCATGTCGGCGAAGGTGTCCTTCGCCTTGTCGCGGCTCCACACTTCCTTGGTGAAAGGTGCGTTGCGCTGAATGATCTCGCGCATCTTCTTTTCGATCAGCGGCAGGTCGTCCGGCGTGAACGGCCAGTCCTCCCGCGTTTCCGGATCGACACGCTTGAAATCGTAGTAAAATCCGTTCTCGATCACCGGCCCAATGGTCACCTGCGTACCCGGCCAGAGTTCCTGCACGGCCTCGGCCATCACATGCGCCGCATCGTGGCGGATCAGTTCGAGCGCGCGCGGATCCTCGCGCGTTACGATCTCGATTGCGCCGTCGGCCACGGGGTCGGAAAGATCGCGCAGATCGCCGTCGAGCGCGATGGCGACGGCCTTCTTGGCAAGCGACTTGGAGATCGATTCCGCAACGTCGCGGCCGGTCGTGCCGGCGTCGAACTGCTTTACGGAACCATCGGGAAATGTCAGGGAAACGGCCGCAGCCATGGAAGGTCTCCTTTTCCAGTCCCGCCAACGAACGCGGGTGGTTGAACGATGCGCGCTATGTAGGCAATGACCTCACGCAAGTAAACCCGGGACTATGCGGTGCCTTGCCGCTCCGTTTCCGCGTTCGCGATGAAGCCGAGAACGTGCTCCGCGATCGCCGCTGCCGGGCCGGGCTCCATGTGAAAATGATGATGCCCGTCGACTGTCACGGATGTCAGATCACCGATGGCGGATTGGGCCAGCGTTTTCGCCTCTGCGGCCCAATCGCGCTTCACCAGCCCTTCGCTCGCCCAGATATTCAGAACGGGTACGGAAAGCGCGCGCAGGAGCGCTTCCATTTGCCTGTTGTTCAGCTTGATGGCGGACGGGCTGTAGAGACGCTGATCGCCGCGCAGACGGAAACCTTCTTCGGTCTTTTCCAGCGCTCTTGTCGCAAGCCGCGCCGCGATTTCTCTGGTGACGCCGTAACGCAATCGGCGCTCCACGAAATCCTCGATCGACGAAAAATGCCTTTGCGCTCGCGTGGAAATGCGCGCGGTATATCTCAGGCTGTCCCGCATCTGGTGGACGAATTCGGCATCTTCCTGCGGCTCCGGCACCAGTCCGTCCAGGGTGATCAGCGATCGAATGCGCTCCGGCATTGTGGCCGTCAGGATTGTCGAGATCATCGCTCCGCGAGAATGGCCGATGATCGTGCAATCGGCCCAGCCGAGAGCGTCAATGACTTTCAGCAGTTGTGGAATATCGTCCCAGATCAGATAGGTGGCATCGTCGGACCGGTGATCGCTGAGGCCGTGCCCCGTCAGGTCGAGCGCCACGACGCGGCATCCCGCGAGCATCGGCGCGAGAACCTCGAAGCTCGCAGCATTGTCCAGCCATCCGTGCACCGCCAGCACCGGGTGCCCGTCTTCCGGCCCCCAAGCCATTCCGGCGACGCTCAGACCGTCGACATTCCAGCTCAGCTGTTCGGGAGAGTTTGACATTTTCGTCCGATCCATGTCGCCGACTGTCCTCGTTATCAGGCGGCGGCGCTAGCAGAAAGCCAAGCCATTGGCAACGAACGCAAAAAAAGGGGCGCCATCGACGCCCCTTTTCCTGTCAGGTTCGTGTCTGGCATTCCCGCTCGGCAACTACGCCGCGGATCGCAATGCCGGAGCATCCGGTTTCTCCGCCTCTTCGCTTTCCACCAACGCCTGGTGCAACGCGCGGATCGCGTTGTCCCGCTCATCTCCCTTGACGATGAACTGGATATCGACGGGCCGGCCCGACTGCTGCATCGCGATCGGCTCGATACCGGCTTCGTCAAGTGCCACCCCTCCGCGCAAACCGGCCGAGATGCCCTCGAGATTTCGCCCGACGGCCGAGACCAGCGCCACCTTGCGAACATGCACCCGCGCCGACGGATAGGCGTCTGTTATTTCGTCCTCGACGCGGCGCACCGCCTTCAGCGAGGCATCGACATAGTGGGTAATCGTGTTGGCATTGGAATTCTTCGATACGATGCGCACCTTGTGGCGTGTCAGTGCCTTCAGGATCGTGGCGTCATAACCCTTCACGCCGACCATGTCCTGCTCGAACACTTCGAGCGCCAGCACGTTGAGGCCCGTCACCATTTCCACGCGCGGCTCTCCGCTCAGTTCCGCGTCGATCAGCGTGCCCGGATCGTCAGCGTCGAATGCATTGGCGACTCGCAGCGGAATGCCCGCCTGGCGCAATGTCTTCGCCGCACGCGGGTGGATAGCTTCCATGCCGAGATTGGACAGCTGGTCGGCCACGTCGAAATTGGTCTGGCCGATCTTGCGCACAGCATCCTCGCCGACGATTTTCGGATCGGCGCTGGACAGGTGGAACTCCTTGTGGATCACCGCCTCGCGTGCTCCGGTCGCCGCGGCGATCCGCGCGAACGTGACCTCGGAATAGCCGCGGTCGAACTGGCGGACCAGGCCTTCGCTGCATTGCGCATAGCCGGTGACGATGGGCAGTTCGCGCGCGAAGTCCACGTCGGCAAGCGCCTCCCCGATTCGTTCGTCCAGCGTCGGCTGGTTCTCGTCGCGCCAACCGGTGAGATCGATGAAGCGCGCGTTGAGCCCGCGCCGCTGCAGCATCAGCGCCGTCGTGTGCGCCGAATGAGCTTCGCCGAGGCCGGATAGCAGCTCACGGATCGTCATCATGTGTTCGTTGAGCTGGAAATGCCCATAGGAGCAAAGCCGTTGCAGGTCGATCAGGCAGCTGCGCGCGCCCTCGATACGTTCGCGCAGGAAATCATCCGCCGCTTTCTTGTCGGCGGGATGGTTCAGTAGCCGGCCATGTATCGCGCCCATTTCTTCCGCCGCCTTGTCGAGCGCATCGCTCCAGGCATGGCTGCTGTCGGATGCGGCAAACAGGCCGAAGGCGCCCGGCGCACCTGTCTTCTTGTCTTCCAGCAGGAGGTTGGTGATCCCGCCATAGGCGGAAACCACGAACAGGCGGTTGTAGAGATCGCCTTCCGAATTTTGCTTCAGGAAAATCGTGTCAATCAGCTCGTCAGAACGGCTCATCGACGTTCCGCCGATTTTCTCGACTGTATGGGTACTCATGATTTTGTCCGGCACGCCGTCCGGCGCGCCGCCTTTTGTTTTTCTCGATGGAATTTGCTCAGGCCGCCGTTTCCGGCGCGGCGTAGGAGCCGTCCGCCTGGTGCACTTCCTTGCCGGTGACCGGCGGGTTGAAGCAGCAGGCAAGGACCAGTTCTTCCTTGGCGCGCAGCGTGTGCTTGTCGTGCTTGTCGAGCGCATACATCACGCCCGGCTTGATCTCGTGCACTTCGCCGGTCGCCAGATCCTCGATCGAACCGCTGCCCGAGATGCAGTAGACGCTCTCGAAATGGTTCTTGTAGTGGAACGTGTGCTCCGAACCGCGCTCGATGATGGTGATGTGGAAGCTGAATCCCATCCCGTCATCGGCCAGCAGCATGCGGATCGAGGTCCAGCGCGCATCCGATACCGCGCGGTCGGTATTCTTCAGTTCATTCATGTCGCGAATGATCATGACCTACTCCTATTCGGCAGCGATGCGGCTCGGCGAAACCGCCGCCGCGATTGCGTTTTCCAGTATATCCAGACCGGCGGCGAACTGTTCCATCGGGATGGTCAGCGGCGCCAGCACCTTGACGACTTCGTCCTCGGCGCCCGACGTCTCGATGATTAGCCCGTTGCGGAAGCACTCGGCGCAAATCGTCGCCGCGAGATCGCCCGAGCCGACATCGATGCCGCGCATCATTCCACGCCCCTTCAGGCGCGAACCGGAGACATGCGCCCGCATAGCGTCGAGGCGCTGCTCGAGATAATCCGCTTTCTCGCGCACGCTCTCCACGAACGAACCGTCGGACCAGAATTTCTCAAGCGCCACGCGCGCAGTAACGAAGGCATGGTTGTTGCCGCGAAACGTGCCGTTGTGTTCCGCCGGTTTCCAGATGTCGTGCTCCGGCTTGATAAGCAACATCGCAAAGGGCAGCCCCATCCCGGACAGCGACTTGGCGAGCGGTATGAGGTCCGGCTCGATGCCGAAATCGTCGAACGAGAAGAAGTTGCCCGTACGCCCGATGCCCGCCTGGATTTCGTCGATGATCAGCAACGCGCCATGCTTCTTGGCGAGCCGTGCAATGCCCTGCATCCATTCCTTGGACGCGGCGTTTAGACCGCCCTCGCCCTGCACCGGCTCGACGATGAATGCCGCCGGCGCATCGTAACCGCTCGACGGGTTGTCGAGCAGGATCTCGATCTGGGCGAGCGTATCGGCATCCGGTCCGAACGCGCCCTCATAGGGCATGCGGGCTATGTCGCCGAGCGATGCACCGCCGGCGCCGTTGCGTTTCGATTCGTTGCCGGTTGCGCCGAGCGCGCCCAGCGTCATGCCATGGAAACCGTTGGTGAAGGCGATGATCGTCTGCCGGCCGGTCACCTTGCGCGCCAGCTTCATCGCGGCCTCGACGGCGTTGGTGCCGGTCGGGCCGGTGAACATGAGCTTGTGATCCATGCCACGCGGCTCGAGGATCAGCCGCTCGAAGGTCTCGATGAATGAGGCCTTCGCCTCCGTCTGCATGTCGAGCCCGTGCGTCACGCCGTCATGGACGATGTAGTCGATCAGCGCCGCTTTCATGTCCGGGTCGTTATGCCCGTAATTGAGCGACGAGCAGCCGGCCAGGAAGTCGGTGTAGCTGCGGCCGTCCACGTCGGTCAGCGTCGCATTATTCGCGGATTGGAATGTCGTCGGGAAGGCGCGGCAATAGCTGCGGGCTTCCGATTCCCGGCGTTCGAACACGTCCGGGCCTGCCGTTGTCACGGTGGTCATGGGAACCTCTGGGGTTGCAATTGTTTCAGGGGCGGATGACGGAGGCCGTCAGGCGGCTGCGCTCTTGCGCGCGCCGAAGTCGCCGATCGTCACCATGTATTCGGTGGCGTGGTTGCCATCGAAATGGTCGTCGCGGGTATAGTGCGCCTCGTGGTCGAGCGGTGCGTCCATGCGGTCCGCAAATGCGCGGAACAGCGCCCAGCTCGCCTCGTTGTCCTTGGTGATGGTGGTCTTCAGTTTCGTCACGTCCACGCAACAGTCGCGCGCGACGATATCCTGCAGCATTTTCTTCGCCACACCTCTTCCGCGCGCCTTTTCGGCGACGGCCACTTGCCAGACGAACAGCGTGTCAGGCTCGGAGGGCAGGATGTAGGCGGATATCCACCCGGCGATTTCGCCGTCGATCTCCGCTACCACGCAAGTTTCGGCGAAATGATCGCATTGCAGCAGGTTGCAATACATCGAATTGTCGTCCAGCGGCCCGCAATCGCGGATGAGTTGCCAGATGTCGGAGCCGTCCTCCGGCTGCGGACTTCGGAGCGTAAGCGTGTATGCCGCGCGACCCCGCATCGCGCTGCGCAATTGGTCAATCTGCATGGATTTCCTCTTCTTCTTTTGGTTTCCGAACAATATGGTTTGATCTGAAAGTTTCAACAGTGAAACATCGAATAATTTTGCAAACCCATGATAGCTGTTTTTTATCAATGGTTTATGAGGCGATATATTATGTCGCACTATCCCTAAAAATAAAATCTGTTTCGGGAAATGAAACTTTTCTAACGAATCTGCGTTTAAGGTGGTTTGGGCTGTGAAGAATCGAATTGCGCATGCACCGGGATTCGCTCATGATCGCCCTGTTGCCGCGTGAAAAAGACGAAGAAATGGAAGACCGCGCCGTAAGTTGCCTGATCGCCCTGCGCCGTGTGTTGAGCGCCGCCGACCAGAATGTCCGTGCCGTCGCCAAGGCGACCGGTCTGAGCGTGCAGCAGCTGATCGTGCTGCAAATCATCGAGGACACGACGGAGATCACGCCGATGATGATCGCGCGCCGCGCCGGCGTCGCGCCGGCAACGGCCACGGCACTGATCGAAAAGCTTGCGCAGATGAATTATGTGACGCGCCGGCGCAGCGAAAGCGATCGCCGTAAATACTGGGTCTCGCTGACCGAAGCGGGCAAAGCCGCATTGCATTCCGCGCCCGACCCGCTGCACCAGAAGTTTTCCGAGGAATTCGCGCGCATACCCGACTACGAGCAGGCGATGATCCTGGCAGCGCTCGAGCGGGTCGCCGACCTCGTTTCGTCACGGGACGAACCGGCCAGGGCTGAGCATCCGCACATGCTGGAAATGCCGAAGGAAACCGATCCGGAAAAGGAAACGGCCTAAGCTGCGCCAGACGGGCGGTTATCGGTGCTGGTTTCTGGAAGTCGGCAGGTCGCCTGAAACATCCACATGTGCGACGCCCGGTTCCCGCAATCCCTTGTCGGAAAACTTCAGATCGAGCAGACGGCCATCCTCGGTGAGGACTTGGACGTCGGAGCGTCCGAACAGCGCCTGTAATGTCTCGGATGCCAGTTTGATCTCGCCGGATCCGGTGGTGTCACCGGCCTTCCGGGAAAAAAATTCGAAATCATAAGAAACGTTGGCGATTTCGACGCCCTTGCATTTGAGCAAGCCGTTTCCGGAGAGTCCGCCAAGATAACGCATCAATATGGTCCTTTCTGCAACCGTGCGGGCCGCGAACACCGGACTCACAGCATTGACTGCAATCAGGCTTTCTTAGTCTCGATGAAGATGCGGTCCAGAGCAGCCTTGGTCTCCGGAGACAGCACACGCGACTCTTCACGTCCCCCCTTGGAGGGTTTTCGCTTCTTTGGTGCTCTGTTGGGACGTTTGGGGCTCTTGGCCATTATACTCTCCTTGCAGGCGGGCGGTTAAGACCCACCCGCTTGCGATCGCGATTGCATGTGATGGGTAACGCGCCGAGCCGGGTGCTTTAGGCACCATCGGCACGGCGCATCGCGATTAGCTGAGGTCGGAGAGGTTGTCGGCAGACATCTTGCCGCTCTTGCGATCGGCAACCAGTTCGTACTCGACCTTCTGTCCTTCGCGCAGGCTGCTCATGCCGGCGCGTTCGACCGCGCTGATATGCACGAAGGCGTCATTGCCGCCATCGTCCGGCTCGATGAATCCGAAGCCCTTCTGCATGTTGAAGAATTTGACTGTTCCTGTGGTCATGGGAGACCCTTTCATTCAATAATAAATTCGCCGGCAACAGCGCCAGCTATGGAAAATCGAGTTTTCGGGTTTGAATCAATCGACGATGGCGAGCATAACTACGCGAATGTCGTTTCTCTAGCCGTTCGTCGACTGCTTAGATATGGCGTTGCGCTGGGTAAAAAGCAAGGATGCGCGGCAGTTTATTTTTACTGCCGGCTGTCACGCCAATGCCTGCAACAACGATAACAATCCGGTTTGGATCGAATTTGTCCTGGTGCGGTCGAGAATTCTCTAACATGTAAACGATTTCAATGCGTTACATGGCACCACGCCCCGCACCACCCCCATTGATTTCCTTATGTTATTTTCAGCGCCGCCCGCACCTCAAGGTAAAAAAGTTTAGCGGAGCTTTCGCCTTGGAATCTCAATTCGAAATCAACTAGGCTCGAAAGGTGAGTTTGAAATTGCCTTTAACAATGCCCTTGGGTTTGAGGTCCTTCAGCGTGTGCCGGCCTTTTAATGGCTGAAACTCCTCGCCTCCAACTAGCCCTCTTTCGCGAAGCTCTCTCAGCATTTCGAGGACATCTTTCGCCTCGTCAAGCTCTTTAGCCGCATTTGGATTTAGACGGATAGCTTCCGTGACTTCGTCCATCATTGACTCTCCCTAGAAAACGAAACGGCCTTCGCGAGTCTGAACAATCATATCCCAGCCCCGACGCCCCATATAGTCCTTCAATAGCCGATAATACCCGATGACGGCTTTGTTCAACTCCTCAAGGTTCGGATCGGTTCCGTAGTCCTCTACCATGAGGTTCAACGTATTACGGACGACATCGATCGAAATTCCGCGCCCGTGCGATCGCCACAATTTGGTATTGTTCAACTTGTCAGCGATTTCTTTGGCCCGAGCGATCTTCATATCGTCACCGACAGGGACCCCTCGTGTCTCGGTTTTCGTCCAGTTTTTGAATTTGTATTGCACCAACCACTTTTTCAGCAGATCAACGCCATGCTCACGTGCCTGCTCCAACCAGTGCAATCTCGCCGGATCAAACTTATCAAGAAGAAAGGCGAGCTCCGCTGGGCTGAGGTCACCCTTCTTCGATTTTTCCACCAATTCTTTGAATTTCTCTATGTAGCCCATTCCGGGCACCATCTGTCCCTCAACGTTCGGGACTTGTGGATCGATCGGGCCAAGAATGGAATAATAGTCCATTAAAATTCGATCGCCGGACATAACTAGAATCGTGCCAGCGGACATAGCCCGATTCGGTATTAGAAACGAAATTTCGCCATTATAATGGTGCCGAAACACGTCAGCGATCCGCTCGGTCGTTTCAATCGAACCCCCATCAGTTTCCAGAATCACTAGCAGATCAGTCCGCTTATCTGGCAGCTCGTCCATTCGAGTTCGGATAATATCGTCGATGGGATCCGCAATTGGATGAATACAGGTGATAACATCGGCGTCGAAGCATTGCTCAATACGCTTGAGACGCTCGACGAGTTCAACGTCGATGTAGCTATTCGACTGGATTACGTCGCCAGATTCACTCATTTCCACCCCCCACTAATCGACACTTATACCAGCGCGGTGATTCTGATGGATTATAATAGAGCAGAAACTTCGGTGAAAATCCCGAAATAAGAACTTACAAGAGTATTTACGAAACCATCGCCCCGACGAGAATAATCCAGCCTCTTGAGTAAAAGACTGCCCGTTTTTCACCAAACATGCTCTATTTTGCCGGGCACCGAAAACACTGCTTCGTGTCCAATTCGGTATGTGCGATTCCAATTTTCCCGCACCTGTCCCGCACCTTAAAAAAGATCAATAAAATCAACAGGATAGAGGAGAAATGGTGCGGTCGAGAAGACTCGAACTTCCACGGGTTGCCCCACAGCGACCTCAACGCTGCGCGTCTACCAATTCCGCCACGACCGCAAGCCAAGAACGAAAGCCGGGTAAACCGGCCCGGCGCACTTAGCAAATCGCCTATGCGCGCACAAGCCTGTGTGACGGTTTTTTCCTCGTCAGTCCCGTGCTACTCGTACGGCGATATGGGTATCGCCCCCAAGGCTTGCAACGCCGCACGCGATGGCCCAAATCTTCACCATGTCCGAACCGACGCTGACACAGGCCAAATCAGCATTGCGCGATACAATCGCGGCGCAAAACCTGTTTTTTCCCGCCGATGGCTCGCCGCCGGTCGAGTGGCGTATTTCCGACGGCTTGACGGACTACGAATTCGCCGTCGCGGCGATGGAAGCGCGTGCCGCGGCGATCCGTGACGGCAGCGCGCGTGAACTCGTCTGGCTGGTCGAGCACCCCGCCCTCTACACAGCCGGCACCAGCGCCGATCCGAGGGACCTCGTCTCCCCGGATCGCTTGCCGGTATTCGAGACCGGCCGTGGCGGCGAATACACCTATCACGGCCCCGGCCAGCGTGTGGCCTACGTCATGCTCGACCTGAAGCGCCGCAGGGAAGACGTCCGCGCATTCGTAGCCGCGCTGGAGGAATGGATCATCCGCACTTTGGACAGTTTCAACATCAAGGGAGAGCGCCGCGAGGACCGCGTCGGCGTCTGGGTCGTGCGGCCCGAGAAACCGTCGACGACACCTGGTCTGCCCGCCGAGGACAAGATCGCGGCCATCGGAATACGGCTACGCAAATGGGTGTCGTTCCACGGCATCGCGATCAATCATGAACCGGATCTGGCGCATTACGAGGGAATCGTTCCCTGCGGTATCGCCGACCACGGCGTCACCAGCCTCGTGGATCTGGGCCTCCCGGTCACTATGGACGATCTCGACCTCGCGCTTCTCGATGCATTCCGGGAAGTTTTCGGCCCTGTCGTACCGGACAATCAGGCCTGAAACAGCGCCCGGAAACTCCACGCAACGGCAAAGGCGTGGATGGCGAGCACGGCGACGAAGGCCAATCCCAGGGCAAAGCGTTCCGGATCGGTCATCGGTGTCAGCGCCGATTTCGGCTTCACACCCGTCTTGGCCGTGACGACGCTCAGTATCGTCAGTACCGCCCCGGCAATCACCATCGCGTTCCACGGCAATCCGGCGGCCCGCCCCGTCGCCGCCATAAGGCCAAGCGTCGCGAACGCCGCGCCCGCCATGCCGGCATTGGAGCGAAAAATCTGGCGCAGCACCTGCCCGCCATCGAACTTCCACACCGGCATCAGATTGCCGAGATTGAACAGCGCCGCAACAAGAACCACCGTGACAATGGCCGGAAATGGCAAGGGGGCCAGCATCTGCGGCACGGCGATCGCGGCCCACGTCAGCAATGCGACCGGAAACGCCGAGAAGCCTGAACCCATCAGCGCCGAAAAGCCGATTTCGAAATGCTTGTCGTAAGGGCGGCCGCCCATGGCAATGCCGCCGAGAAGCGGCAAGAAGATCATCCGCGCGCTCTTGTGGCCCATCATCCTGAACGCCGCCATGTGGCCGAGCTCGTGTGCTCCGACCACGACCGTCAGTGTCAGGGCGAGAAAAAGCCCTTTGGCATCGAGACCGAAAAAAGGCCACAGCAACATGGCCGACAGGCCCGCCATGCCGATCTGCGTCACCGGATGTTCGAACATGCCGCCCGGCCTGAACCGGCCAGTCTCCGCCCAGCGTTTCAGTTTCGCCGACTGGCGGCGCAGTGCGAAGAAGCGGAAAACGAGAAAGGCGATGCCGCGATAGCGGTCGGTCTCGGCCATCTGCACAATCGCTTTGCCATCCTCCGACTCGCTTATGCGGACCCGAATCTCGTGATTTTCCCAGAAACTCTGCGCCAGCGACGTGTCATTGGTGTAGCGCAGTGTGAAACGCTTTCCCGTCACTTCGTCGATGATCTCGAAATCGCGTTCGATCGGCATGCCGTCGCGGCCCGTATGAGCGGTGACCATGCGCCCGCTTGCCGGCCCCGTGCGGGTGACCGTGGTCACCGCGCCATTCCAGGAGAAATCCTTGCCGAATGGATGGAGCGCCTGCCACAGCCGTTCCGGCGAGGTGTGCGCCTCGACACGCTGCCGCACGGTCCGCCGCCCGATGGGCGCGGACATCACCAGCCACAGAAGAAGACAAGTCCCGACTAGAAGGGCGACAACCGGCGTCATGGGCTTTCCGTTTTGATCGCCCGCTATATAGGGCGATTGCCTTGGCAACCGGTTTCCGCATTCGGGAAATCACAAAACAGGGTTGCGCGAAGGTAAATCAGCCCGCCGACGCCTGCCGTTCCCGCCAGAACACGTAAAGCCCGGCGCCGACGATCATGGCGATGCCGATCCATTTCGACGGGCTCGGAAAATCACCGAACAGCAGCAGTCCGGCCGCTGCCGCGCTGACGATTTCAAGATACTGGAACGGCGCCAGCAGCGAGGCCGGAGCCATGCGGAAGCCAAGCAGGATAAGGTGGTGGCCAACCATGCCGAGAGCCCCCATCAGCAAAAGCAGGCCCCAGATCGCCGGCGGATAGTCGAAGCTGAATTTCATGTTCTCGACATCCGTCAGCGTACCGGCGCCGATAGCCGCCAAAATCACCAGAGAACCTCCTATGCCGGCCGTCACCTGCATCACCATGGGATCGTCCTCGGTACCCGCCGCCCGGTTGAGGACAAGGTAGCTGGCAAACAGCGTCGCCGTGCCGAGCGGCAGCAGCGATACGGGGCCCAGCAAAGCGAAACTCGGCTGGATCACGATCAACGCCCCGGCAAATCCGAACAGCACCGCGGAAATCCGCCGCCAGCCGACCGTCTCCCGCAAGAAGACGACCGACAACAAGGTCAGGATCAGCGGCTCGACGAAAAAAACCGCGATGGCGTCGGCCAGCGGCATGTATTTCACGGCGAGAAAGAACAACAGGCTGGAAACCGCCAGAATGCTGCCGCGAACGAGGTTGAGCAGCGGACGTTTCGGCCAGAGACCGGAAACGCCTGCAACCGCGACCGCGAAGGGCAGCGCCAGCAACGCCTGCGTGGCGAACCGCGCGAACGTCACCTGGCCCGGCGAAACACCCTCGTTCACCGCCAGCCATTTCGCTACCGCATCCATTAGCGGAATGATCAGCATGCCAGCCGAGCAGACGGCCATGCCCCGCATGTGATTGTCGGCAAACGACCTGCCGGTAATATTGGATGTTTCGCTCATGCCCCACTTTGTCATGGCCACCGCGCCTTGCAAGCCGCCTTTACGTATTCGTTGCCTCTCAACGGGTTGAAACCGCCGCGAAATCCTGAAAATGTCCCCGGAACAACACGGGAGGTTCAGGCATGAAGACGCGCGCCGCAGTCGCATTCGAGGCAGGCAAGCCGCTGGAAATCGTAGAAGTCGATCTCGAAGGTCCGAAGGCGGGCGAGGTCCTCGTCGAGATCAAGGCGACAGGCATCTGCCACACCGACGAGTTCACGCTGTCGGGCGCCGATCCGGAGGGCCTGTTTCCGGCCATTCTCGGTCATGAGGGCGCGGGCGTGGTCGTCGATGTCGGTCCCGGTGTCACAACGGTGAAAAAGGGCGATCACGTCATCCCGCTCTACACGCCCGAATGCCGCGAATGCCCTTCCTGCCTGTCGCGCAAGACCAACCTGTGCACCGCGATCCGCGCCACCCAGGGCCAAGGCCTGATGCCGGACGGCACCAGCCGTTTCTCGCTCGATGGCAAGCCGATCCACCACTACATGGGCTGCTCGACCTTCTCCAACTTTACCGTCCTGCCCGAGATCGCCGTCGCCAAGGTCAACCCCGATGCGCCTTTCGACACCATCTGCTACATCGGCTGCGGCGTGACGACCGGCATCGGCGCCGTCATCAACACCGCCAAGGTGGAGATCGGCGCAACAGCGGCCGTCTTCGGCCTGGGCGGCATCGGCCTCAACGTCATCCAGGGCCTGAAGCTGGCCGGCGCCGACATGATCATCGGCGTCGACATCAACAATTCCAAGAAGGAATGGGGCGAGCGCTTTGGAATGACTCACTTTGTCAATCCGAAGGAAGTCGACGATGTCGTCGCCGAGATCGTCAACATGACCAAGCGCGGCGCGGACCAGATTGGCGGCGCCGACTACACATTCGATTGCACCGGCAACACCACGGTCATGCGCCAGGCATTGGAATGCTCACATCGCGGCTGGGGTGAATCGATCATCATCGGGGTGGCCGGAGCCGGACAGGAAATCTCCACCCGCCCGTTCCAGCTGGTCACCGGCCGGTCCTGGAAAGGCACGGCCTTCGGCGGCGCGCGCGGCCGTACCGACGTGCCGAAGATCGTCGACTGGTATGTCGAGGGAAAGATCGAGATCGATTCGATGATCACCCACAAGCTGAAGCTCGAAGAGATCAACAAGGGCTTCGACCTGATGCATGAAGGCAAGTCGATCCGCGCCGTGGTGGAATTCTGATGCTGTTCAGACCGACCATCGCCGGCAGCCTGCCGAAACCCGGCTGGCTCGCCGAGACCGAAAAGCTCTGGCCGAAATGGAAACTCGAGGGCGCGGAGCTGGATGCGGCCAAGCGCGACGCGGCGCTGGTCTGGATCAAGCTGCAGGAGGACGCCGGCATCGAGATCGTCTCCGACGGCGAACAGTTCCGCACCCATTTCGTCCACGGTTTCCTGGAAACGGTCCAGGGCATCGACTGGGACCTGAAAACCAAGATGGGCATCCGCAACAACCGGTATGTCGTTGACGTGCCCACTGTCACCGGCCCGCTTGAGCGCAGCCGGCCCGTTCATCGCGACGAGGCAGCCTATTGCCGGGCCCATACGAAGAAGGGCCTGAAATGGACCCTGCCCGGCCCGATGACCATCTGCGACACGCTCGCCGACGGCCACTACGGCAAGCGCGCCGACATGGCGATGGCCTTTGCCGACATCCTCAACGAGGAGGCGCTGGAACTCGAAGCCGCCGGCGTCGACACGATCCAGTTCGACGAGCCGGCCTTCAACGTCTTCATGGACGATGTGAAGGAATGGGGCGTCGAGGCGCTGGAGCGCGCGGCCCGTGGCCTCAAATGCACCACGGCCGTGCACATCTGTTACGGCTACGGCATCGAGGCCAACATCAAGTGGAAGGAAACGCTGGGCAGCGAGTGGCGTCAGTACGAGGAAATCTTCCCGCCGCTGAACGCTTCGAAGATCCAGCAGGTTTCGCTCGAATGCGCCAATTCGCATGTGCCGATCGCGCTGATCGGCCTGCTGCCCGACAAGGAGTTGCTTGTCGGTTGTATCGACGTCGCCTCCAGCGAAATCGAGACGCCGGACACCGTCGCGGCAACTATCGACGAGGCACTGAAACACGCCGACGCTGAACGCATCTATCCCTGCACCAATTGCGGCATGGCGCCCCTGTCACGCGATGTGGCGGCCGGAAAGCTGGAAGCACTTGGCGCGGGTGCCGCGCTCGCCCGCAAACGGTATTCCTGAGGCGGGGTTCACCGCCGGAGCTCATGACTGACCGCAAAGAACCGGTGATCTACGTCGATGCCGACGCATGCCCGGTCAAGGAAGAAATCCTTAAGGTGGCCGAGCGCCACGGCCTCGTCGTGACCTTGGTCTCCAACGGCGGATTGCGCCCGTCGCGCGACCCTATGATCCGCCACGTCGTCGTGGCGAAATCCGCCGATGCGGCCGATGACTGGATCGCCGACAATGTCGGCACCGGCGATATCGTCGTCACTCAGGACATCCCGCTCGCCGCGCGTTGCGTGGAAAAGGAAGCACTCGTACTCGGCAACACCGGCCGGGAACACACGCCGGAAACCATAGGCATGGCGGTCGCGATGCGTGACTTGAAGCAGCATCTGCGCGAAACAGGCGAGGATCGCGGTTTCAACCGCGCCTTTTCACGCACAGACCGCTCCACCTTTTTGCAGGCGTTGGATCGCGCCTGCCGCCAAGCAAAGAAGCTGTCATAGCAACCAGGACAGGATCAAGCCATGAAAACAGTCTCCGAATCGAAAGCCCACGATGGGACGCAGGGCGTCTATTCCCATGATGCGGGAACCACCGGCTGCGAGATGACCTTTGCCGTCTTCGTGCCGCCTCAGGCCGCGCAAGGCCCCTGCCCCGTCGTCTGGTATCTATCCGGCCTGACCTGCACCCACCAGAACGTCATGGACAAAGGCGAATACAGGCGTATGGCGGCCGAACTCGGTCTCGTCATCGTCTGTCCGGACACCAGTCCGCGCGGCGAACATATCCATGACGAAAAGGACAACTGGCAGATCGGCACCGGCGCCGGCTTCTACGTCGACGCGACGCAGGAGCCTTGGGCGAAGAACTACCGGATGTATTCCTACATCACCGACGAACTGCCCAAGCTCGTCGCCGGCCAGTTTCCCGTCGACATGGATCGCCAGTCGATCTTCGGGCACTCCATGGGCGGCCACGGCGCGCTCACAATCGCTCTCCATCACCCCGGCCGCTTCCGTTCATGCTCGGCCTTCGCACCGATCGTCTCGCCTTCGACCGCCGGCTGGGCCAAAAACGCCTTCACCACCTACCTGGGACCGGACAAGGCAGCCTGGTGCGCGCATGATGCCTGCGATCTTGTCGCGGACGGCAAGCGATTCGACGAGTTCCTGATCGACCAGGGCGACGCCGACCAGTTCCTCGATGACGGATTGCGCCCATGGCTGTTCGAGGAGGCATGCCGCAAATCGGGCATCCCGCTGACGCTTCGCATGCAGCCGGGCTACGACCATTCGTATAACTTCATCTCCACATTCATGGATGATCACCTGCGCTGGCATGCCGCAAGGCTCGGCGCGCAAACCGGATGAACGGATACGTCATGACCGAAGATACGATTTTCACCGATATACCGGATTCCGATACGCTCGGCGGCCGCCTGTCGCGCGCCCGCGATGCCAGCGGCATGTCGACCGCGCAGTTCGCGCGCCGTCTCGGCGTCAAGACCGCCACCGTTCAGGCCTGGGAAAATGATCGCTCGGAGCCGCGCGCCAATCGCCTGTCGATGATTTCCGGCATTCTCAATATCGGTCTGCCGTGGTTGCTCTACGGCGTCGGCGATGCCCCGCATGACGACCCGCGCAACGATGCGATCACAATCTTGCGCGGTCAGTTCGAAAAAGCGCGCCGGCTTCACGAGGAAACCGGCGCGGTCCTTGAACGCATAGAAGAAGAGTTGCTGCGCCTGCAGCGCCGCAAGGAAATCTGAGCGCCTACGCAATCTTTTTTAGCAGCGGCTGCAACACCGGGTGGATCTCCGGCGATTCCTTTTTCAGGAAAGCCAGAAGCTCCTTCTCGTTTTCATGTAGCGAGCCGTCCCGGCCGATCCGGTCGGCGAGCCATGCCGCCTCGGCCTCGTCGATCTTCTCGCTCGAGGCGCGCGCCTGCGCCTGTTCCGCATTGCGGCGGCCATAATAGGCTTCCGAACCGGTTTCCGCCCGCACCGCATCCATATGCGCCGACAGGCTGCCGGCGAACATTTTGGAGAAGAAACGGCCAAGATTGACCGATGTGTCGCCAAGCCATTCTTCGCGGCGCAACGCCTCTTCGCGGCTCGGCACCGCGTAGCCGGACGCGGCCATCACCGAACAGGCAATCGCCTTGGTGAAGAGCTCCGTCCAGGACAGGTGGTTGTCCGCTTCGGCGGTCCTGTCGTTGATCTCGAACAGCACTTCCGCCTCATCGCGCGTGATGCCGACATTGCCGGAGCCTCCGGCGGCGTAGAGAATGCGCCGCAGCAACTCCACCTCTGTCTCACCGATCACGCCCGGCGATAGCTCGCGGTCACGCGCGATTATGCCCTTTCCGTCGAGAACGGCGTTGGCGACCTGGCGCAGCGCGAAAGCGGACAGATGCGGCGGCACGCTTTCGGCCAGTTCCATCGACTTGATCAGCAGTTCAAGCTCGGTGCGATGATCGACAATGCCGTCCTTGGAGACATTCTCGATCAGCCATTCGGCATTCGCCTCGGTGATATAACCGCGCGGCGCTTCCTGATTGACCAGATAATCGGCGATCGCCTCGACAAAGAACTCGCGCCAACTGTCCGGCTTGTCCTTGACGAGCTGGTCCAGCGAAAACAGCCCCCAGGCTTCCTCGCGGTTCACGACGCCATTGCGATAGACATTGCGGCGCAAGTGCTGCACGTCGGCGTCGCTGACGGCGCCTTTGTCGATCAACTGCCTGATCGGCAGCGAATGCTCGTAGTCATCCATAGTCTGCCCCCATCCCTTCGAATCGGATCCCAATGCGCAATGATACATGCGGCACTTTGACATTTATCTAAGCGTCATGGTTAAGCAAAGGTTGGCAAATCAGCTTGGGACAAGCTTCCTCCATGCTCTCCGAAAGTGACTACAACAGGCTCTCCGAGGCCTACAACAGGGCGTTGGAACTGGAGAAAGCCGGCGAACGCGAGGAAGCCGCTGCGCTGTATCGCGCCTGCCTCGACATCGATCCTGACGATCGCTGCGGCGCTTCCGTGCGCCTTGCGTCGATGGGGCTCGGCGACGCACCGGACAAAGCCCCCGACGCCTATGTGGCCACGCTGTTCGACCAGCATGCAGAGGATTTCGACGACATACTGACCGGCCAGCTTGGCTATGCGGTGCCGATGCATCTGGCGGAACTTCTAGCCGCCGACCCGAATGCCCGGTTCGCGCGCATGCTCGATCTGGGCTGCGGCACTGGACTGTCAGGCATGACGCTTGGCGGCCTCTGCGAGCACGCCTGCGGCGTCGACATATCAGAAAGCATGGTCGATCAGTCTGACGAGCGGGCGGTTTACGATGCGCTCTTCGTCAACGAGGCAGTGCATTTCCTGGAAGAATGGCAAAAGGCCCGCGAACAGTCCGGCACCGACGAATACGCGCCGTTCGATCTCGTCGTCGCCACCGACGTCCTGCCTTATATGGGCACGCTTGAAACGCTATTCGCGGGCGTCAAGGCGAACACCAATCCCGGAGCCTGTTTCGCCTTTTCCTCGGAGACCATGCCGGACGACACTTTCGCCGGGAAGCCCTGGCGGGTGACGCCGAACCAGCGCTTCGCTCACAGTGCTGCCTATCTGAAGAGGCTGCTCGCCGAATACGGTTTTCGTCGCGTCACTGCCTTCGAGCCGATTACCGTGCGTCTTGAACAGGGTGAGCCGATTCCCGGCTGGCTCGTGATCGCCTGGAGGGACTAACCGGCCTTCACGCCGCAGATCATTTCGCGCTTGCCTGCATGGCCTGGCCGTTTCTCGACTGTGAACCCTGCTGCCTGCAGGTTCCGCCGCACCCAGCCCGCCGCCGTATAGCTGGCGAAGGTGCCGTCCGGCTTCGTCTTGTCGGCAATCGCCTGCATCAGCTCCGCCGACCACATGTCCGGATTCTTTGCCGGCGCGAAACCGTCGAGATACCAGGCATCGGCCATTCCGCCCCAACCGCGCACTCCATCGATGGCTTCGCCGACAATCACGGCCAATCCGGTCTGATCGTCAAGCGCCCAGCGTTGCGGCTCGCCGGTCAGGTTCGGCCAGCGTTCCAGCAGCGTCTCGGCAAGGCCTGCAAGCTCCGGCCAGTGCTTCAATGCACGGCGTATCGCTTCGCCCTCCATCGGAAACGCCTCGAAAGAGACGAAGTTGAGCATCTGCCCCGGTTTTCTGCGCTCGCGCCATGCCCGCCATGTTTCGAGGAAGTTCAGCCCCGTGCCGAAACCCAGTTCGCCGACGGTGAAATCAGCAGCCTGTTCCCAACGCTCCGGCAAGCCGTTGCCGCCCATGAACACGTGGCCGCATTCCGCGCGGCCATCCGCGCGGGAATAGAAATGGTCGCCAAAACGCTGCGAATACGGCATATCGCCATCGAGCCAGCTCAATTCATCCCGTTTCAGGTCAGCCATAATCCATGTCACCCAGTTCCGCCGCGTCGCCCGATATCGCCGTTATCGGTGGCGGCATTGTCGGCCTTTGGACCGCATACCGCGCCGCGCAGCAAGGCCTGTCGGTGGCTCTTCTGGAAAAACGCACTCTCGGCGCCGGTGCAAGCGGTGGCGTCATGGGCGCGCTGATGCCACATCAGCCGACCGGCTGGAATGAGAAAAAGCAGTTCCAACTCGATGCGCTGGTATCGCTCGAAGGCGAGATCGCCGAACTGGAAGCCTTCACCAGCTTGTCCGCCGGCTATCGCCGCTGTGGCCGCGTCATGCCGATCCACCATGCGGAGAAACGTCGTCAAAGCATCCAATGGGTCGAGGCTTCTGAGGAAAACTGGCCCGAACCGTTCCGCTGGCGGGTAATCGATCACACGCCCGATGCGTCATTCCTGCCGCCCGCCGAAATGCCCTTCGGCGCCAACACGGACAATCTGTCGGCCCGCATCGATCCGCGCAGCTTGTCCGCCGCCCTGGCGGCCGGTCTACGCCAGCTCTCGGTGAATATTCGCGAGAACGCCGCCATTTCAAGCATTTCGGCGGATGGGACACTGCACCTGGAGAACGGAGAGACGCTTTTACCCGGCCATTCCGTGCTCGCCGCGGGTTGGGAGAGCTTTTCCCTGATCGGCCGACATTTCGCGGCCCCGGTCGGAAGCGGCGTGAAGGGCCAGGCCGCGCTGCTCCGTCCCGCTGAGCCGCTCGATCGCGCTTCGCCGATCCTCTACGACAACGGAACCTATGTCATTGTCCACGAGACCGGAGACGTGGCGATCGGCTCGACCACGGAAAACGATTTCGCCGATCCGTCTTCAACCGACGACACGCTCGACGCCGTCATCGCGTCGGCGCGAGCGCTGTGCCCGGCGCTTGAGAATGCGCAAATCGTGGAAAAATGGGCTGGGGTCCGTCCGAAGGCCGCGGGGCGCGAACCTCTGGTTGGCCCGATACCGGGAATTCAGAACGTCTCGATTGCCACCGGCGGCTTCAAGATCGGCGTCGCCATCGCCCATCGCATGGCCGATGCCGCGCTCGCCCGGGTCGCCGGCGAAAAGCCTGACTTCCTGCCGGATGTTTTTCTTCCTGAAAACCGTCTGCGAATTTGATTCAACACATGAAAAAACCGCCGGAAGCCATTGCTGTCCGGCGGTTTTATTCCCTTGCGAAAACCGACCTTACTTCTCGGTGGCCGCAGCTTTCTTCTTTGGCGCAGCCTTCTTGGCCGGCGCCTTTTCAGCGTCGTCGTCCTTCTTGGCGGCGGCCTTTTTCTTCGGTGCGGCCTTCTTCTTGGCCGGCTTGGCTGCCGCTTCTTCCTCGTCATCGGCCATCAGCTCTTCCTTGCTGACGGTCTTGTCGGTGACGGAGATCTGCTCGAGCAGGTGATCGACGGTCTTCTCCTCGAAGATCGGTGCGCGCAGGTTGGCAACGGCATCCGGATTGTTCTTGAAGAAGTCGAAGACCTGCTGTTCCTGGCCCGGATACTGGCGGACGTGGTTCATCACGGCCTGCTGCAGTTCCTGCTCGCTGACCGCGACACCGGCCTGCTCGCCGATCTCCGACAGCACCAAGCCGAGACGGACGCGGCGCTCAGCGAGACGCATGTATTCCTCGCGCGCCTCGTCCTCGGTCGTGTCTTCGTCCTCGAACGTCTTGCCGGCCTGTTCCAGGTCGCTAGTGATCTGGTTCCAGATATTGTTGAACTCGGCATCGACGAGCTGGGACGGCGTTTCGATCTTGTATTGGTCGTCCAGCGCGTCGAGAAGCTGGCGCTTTACCTTCTGGCGGGTGACCGAGCCGTACTGGCTTTCGATCTGTTCGCGCACGACTTCGCGCAGACGCTCGGCGCTTTCCACGCCCAGCTTAGTTGCCAGCTCGTCGTCGATAACGATCTCGCCGGCGCTCGCCACTTCCTTCACGGTCACGTCGAAGGTTGCTTCCTTGCCGGCCAGATGCGCTGCGCCGTAGTCCTCGGGGAACGTCACCTTGACCTGCTTCTCGTCGCCGGCCTTGACGCCGACCAGCTGGTCCTCGAAGCCCGGGATGAACTGGCCGGAACCGAGCACCAGGTTGGCGCCGGTGTCGGTGCCGCCCTCGAAGGCTTCGCCGTCGACCTTGCCGACATAGTCCATCGTCACGCGGTCGCCGTTTGCGGCCTTGCCCGTTTTCGGTTCGTAGGTCGCTGCCGACTGGGCAATGCGCTTGACCTGCTCTTCGACTTCCTCATCGGCGATATCGACCACTTCGCGGGTGATCTTGATCGACGAGAAGTCCTTGATCTCGATCGGCGGAATGACCTCGTACTTCATCGAGAATTCGAAGTCGGCATCACCGGAAAGAACCTTTTCGGCCTCTTTCTCGTCCTCGGTCATGTCGATTTCCGGCTGCGTCGCCGACTTCTCGCCACGATCCGCCAGCACCGAGCGCGGCGTGTCGTTCAGGATCTCGTTGACGATTTCGGCCATGAAGGAACGGCCGTACATCTTGCGCAGATGCGCCACCGGCACCTTGCCCGGGCGGAACCCCTTGAGCTGCACCTTGCCCTTGGCGTCTTCCAGGCGGTCGCCCAGCTTGGACTGAAGGTCAGCCTTCGGAACGACGACCTTGATTTCCCGTTTCAGCCCTTCGTTAAGGGTTTCGCTTACCTGCATTGTTCAACCTTCATTCTGTATGCCGTCATCCACTGGCGTGGCCTGACCGCGCGATTGCCTTGCCCGGCGGGGTGGTGGTGCGGATAGAGGGAGTCGAACCCCCACGCCTTGCGGCGCTGGAACCTAAATCCAGTGCGTCTACCAGTTCCGCCATATCCGCATTTGTCCGAGGACATGACAGAGCATGCCGCTTGATCGGGCGTCTATACCACCGCTCGCGCGCCAATCAATGAAAAAATACCCGGTTTACGCCGCTGCTGGCGTCGATACGGCCTAGAACAGGCGTTCGGTGTAGATCGTATCCGATCCCTGCCGCAGCGCCTTGATCTGCGCTCGCCCGTCGGCCCCGACCGCGACGGAGATGTCGGTTACCACCCGGTTGCGCATCCGCTTCTCGATCTCCGGCGCATCCGGCTCCGGCAAATAGAAACGCTCTATGCCGTATTCGATCGTGACGGACTCGCTTGCCGGCCAGACGCCGTACCGCGCCGTGCCCCGGATCCATACGGCCTCATCCGTTTCCGGCGGCGGCACCGAAGCGGCGGCAACCGCCTTCCAGTAACCCTTTGCGCCCTCTTCCAGCCGCACGAACACGATGGCGCCGCTGCCCAGGCTCATGTCTTCGTCCAGATCGAACAGCGCGGTAGGAATATTGGAGATCGTGTAGTTCAACCGCACGTAGCGCCCGCGCAGCAGATCGCGCGGATCGACCGGTTCCGTCTTCAGCACGATTTCGCGGCCGTCGCGCAGGATCGCGGCCCGGTCGGTGATCATCCACGCCAGCACCGCGCTGAGAGCGACGGCGGAGACAAGCGCCGCAACCATCAGGAAAGGCTTCTTATGCATTGCCCGCCTCCCCGTTCGCTCTGGCCTTTTTCCGCCAACGACGCTCCAGCCTGTGCACGACAAAGGCGATCGCCGCGAGGACGACACCAAGCACCAGGAAGAAGCCGGAGGTTCCAAGCAGCGAGTAGACCGTCTCGCCATAGACGACGAGCACCTCGCCAACGAACAATGCATAACAGACATAGCGGACAAGGCGGTTGTCCCGCCCATGCGCATACAACACGACGAGAACGAAAAGCACTGCCAGGCAAGCCGCGATGATCAGGCCGATATCGCCCTCGAATTCGCCATGCATGAAGGCAATGGCGACAAGCCCGGTGACGAACAGCGCGCCGACGCGCGGCGATTTCATCAACGGCAGGCCGCGCAACTGCGCCGGTCGCCACCGCTCGAGCATCAATCCGCCGAGCGACAGCGCCCAGACGAGCGTCCAGACCGCATCGCGCACATCCCCGGGAATGTCCTCATAGCGCTCGACCAGCCATTCGAGTACCTCGCCGGCAAAGGGCAAGAGGCCGATAACCGCGCCGGCATAGAGGATGCGGCGCAACCAGGCCGCCTTCATGGACGTCGCGAAGGCAAGACCCACCCCGATTGCCACGGCAAAGACAAGAAACTGCATGGACAGCAGGTTTTCCGCATCGGGCCCGTTTACCTGCCAATAGGTGATCCAGCCGCCGGCAACTGCGACCAGCGCAAACGACCGCACGGCAAAGCCGGACAATCCGAGCGCAATGGCATACAGCAGCGCAGTGTCCTGGATGTCGCCGGATATATGATACATCTGGCCGACCAGCGCGACGCCGCCGACAAACGCAGCACCGGCGACGACATAACACGCTTCCTCGAGGATCCGCATGCGGAGACCCTGCCGCCCGTTGACGAGAGCACCCGCGACAAAGCCCGCGAAGATGATGGCGACGGCTCCTCCGGCGCGCACGAGCCGCGGAATGATCTCCCAGTTGGATGCGATGAACAACAGGATTGCCGCGCCAATGGAGATCGCAGCGAAGAAGGCGACGACCTGAAAGAATGAAAATCGCCGGGCCGGTTTCGCACCGGCGCCGCCTTTTGAAGCCGTCAGGCTCGCGCCGATATCCGCACGAAGATTCGCTGCCGTTTCGGCACCGATAACACCGCGCTTCTCCCAGTCTTCGATCTGTCGTTCGATCAGCGTGGCCAAGAGCAAAACGTTCCTTCTTTCAAACGCTTACCATGCCCCTTGGGATTAACCAAGCGTTAGGGAATCGGGCATTTTTGTGCAATGCACAATACGCATGGGAGCTATGCGTTATCATGGCTTTTCAAATCGCAGGACTGCGCCTATCTGCCACCCACAAGTTACAAATAAACAAATGAAGACGGGATTATACCAATGAACATCGTTCGCTCCTTCTCCGAGTGGCGCCGTTACCGCGCGACCTGCAACGAACTGAATCGCCTGTCGGCGCGTGAATTGAACGACCTCGGCATCAACCGCGGCGACATTCCTTTTGTCGCACGCAAGGTCACACGCGCCTGACGCTGAAGATCCCGTCGCAGTATCTCCTCCCGACTGCGACGGTTTAAGGAGCGCGGCCTTCCTCCTCCCTGACCGCCGCTCCGCCTATCGACACCCGCTGCCCCTCCCGCAGCGGGTGTTTGCTTTTCCGGGGAGGACGCAACGAATCGCCTGCGATCATGGGATCGGCGATTTGTGCATTGCACAAAACGCATGGCTGCATTGCAGCAACGTGACTTATCAAATCGATTTGCATCATTATCTTCTGGTCATGACGACAACAACGACAAGCCAGTCGAACGACACGAATTGGATTTGCAAATGAACATCGCACGCTCCCTGAACGAATGGCGTCGTTACCGCGAAACGCGCTACCAGCTGAACCAGCTGTCGAGCCGCGAGCTTGAAGACATCGGCTTCAACCGCGCCGACATCACCTACGTCGCCCGCCGCGCCTCCCGCGGCTAACCGACAGGAATTCCGTCCGGGTCTATCCTCCTCCCAGACCCGGCGGTGCAGGAAGCACGGTCTATCCTCCTCCCAGACCGTGTTTCGACAAATGAGACACCCGCTGCACCTCCTCCCGCAGCGGGTGTTTTCATTTCTTGAAGCCTCTGCCACGAGGCGCTATCTCCCCGTCATGAGCGAACAACCCATTCACATCGTCGGCGGCGGCCTTGCCGGCTCCGAAGCTGCCTGGCAGGTGGCCAGCCGCGGCATCCCCGTCATTATGCACGAGATGCGCGGAGTACGCGGCACCGATGCCCACAAGACCGACGGACTTGCCGAACTGGTCTGCTCCAATTCTTTTCGTTCCGATGATTCGGAGCACAATGCCGTCGGGCTGATCCATGCCGAAATGCGCATGGCCAATTCGCTGATCATGCGTTCGGCCGATGCCAACCAGGTGCCGGCGGGCGGCGCGCTCGCCGTGGACCGCGACGGGTTCTCCGATGCCGTGACCGAGGCCATCGAAGCCCATCCGCTGATCACTGTCGTGCGCGAGGAAGTCACCGGCCTGCCGCCGGCGGATTGGGGCCAGACGATCGTCGCCACGGGCCCGCTTACCGCGCCTTCGCTCGCCGACTCGATCGCGCGCGAAACAGGCTCGGATGCGCTGGCCTTTTTCGACGCCATCGCCCCAATCGTTCATTTCGACACCATCGACATGGATGTGGCCTGGTTCCAGTCACGCTACGACAAGGTTGGGCCGGGTGGCACAGGCAAGGATTACATCAACTGCCCGATGACCCGGGACCAGTATGAAGCCTTCGTGGAAGCCCTGATTGCCGGTGACACGACCGAGTTCAAGGAGTGGGAAGGCACGCCCTACTTCGACGGCTGCCTGCCGATCGAGGTGATGGCTGAACGTGGGCGCGAGACGCTGCGCCACGGGCCGATGAAGCCGATGGGGCTGACCAACGCCCACAATCCCGATGAAAAGCCCTACGCCGTCGTCCAGTTGCGTCAGGACAACGCGCTCGGCACGCTATACAACATGGTCGGCTTCCAGACGAAGCTGCGATACGGCTCGCAGGGCGATATCTTCCGCATGATCCCCGGGCTGGAAAATGCGGAATTCGCCCGTCTCGGCGGCCTGCATCGCAACACATACCTGAACTCGCCGGTGTTGCTGACCGGGGATCTCCAGTTGAAGAGCCGGCCCGGCTTGCGTTTCGCCGGTCAGATCACCGGTTGCGAGGGCTATGTCGAATCTGCGGCCATCGGCCTTCTGGCCGGACGCTTCGCCGCAGCCGAGCGTCTGGGAGACCCGGTTTCGCTGCCTCCTAAAACCACCGCATTCGGCGCATTGCTCAATCACATCACCGGCGGCCACATCGTTTCAGATGACGAGAAGAAGCGCTCATTCCAGCCGATGAACGTCAACTTCGGTCTGTTCCCGCCGCTTCCCGACGGCGCGATGAAGAAACCGGAAGGCCACGAAGGCCGCTGGCGCGGCAAGGAAAAGGCAGTCGCCAAGAAGCGCGCAATGACCGACCGCGCCAAGCGCGATGCAGCCGCCTGGCTGCAATCAACGAGCCCGCGCGCGGCCGCTGAGTGACATTTGGATGAAAGCGGTCTCGCCCGCGCTTCCGTTGAGGCTTGTCCGCGCCCTATAGTACCGTCCATGGCAGACGGTACGGTCAATCGCATCCGAAGGCGGCAACGCCAACATTTCCGCATAGCCCGTGCGCTCAGCGTCGCGCCCAAGGTGCAATATGGCGCGCTGCCTTGGCGTATCGTCGACGGCACGCTGGAAGTGATGCTGCTGACCAGTCGCGACACCGGGCGCTGGATCATCCCCAAGGGCTGGCCGCACGAGGGCATGACCCCTGCCCGTTCCGCCGCGCAGGAGGCTTTCGAGGAAGCCGGCATTACCGGCGCCATTACCAAGAAGCCGATCGGGCGCTACCGCTATCTGAAGGTCCTGGATGACCGGGAGGCGCTTGAATGCATTGTCCATGTCCACGCCTTAGAGGTCGAGGAAGAACTGTCCCGCTGGCCGGAAAAGAAACAGCGTACACGCAAATGGTTCATGCGCCCCGAAGCTGCCGACCTCGTGGACGAGCCCGAACTGCGCGGGATTATCCTGGAGTTCATGCCGTAGAGGCCCTCCGTTCCGCCCGCTATGCAGCAAGTGGCTATTCGTATTTGACGCGAATCACACCATATGAAGTGGATGCAGGTCCAAAAGAAGAAAACCTCCCTGCTGAAACGCGCCGGTGAGGTCCTCAACATTCCCGCCCTGATGGCACTCCCGCCCCGTGTGCAATACGCGGCGCTGCCATGGCGCATGACCGACGGGACGCTGGAGGTCCTTCTGTTGACCAGTCGCGGCACCGGCCGTTGGGTGGTCCCGAAAGGCTGGCCACACGATGAGTTTTCTTCCGCGCATTCCGCTGCACAGGAGGCTTACGAGGAGGCCGGCATACGCGGTGCGGTCACCAGGGAGCCAATCGGTTCTTACCGCTATGACAAGACACGCGACGAAGGCGGCTCTGTGGAATGCGTCGTCTATGTCCATGCGCTCGAGGTCATCGAGCAACTGGACGACTGGCCCGAGAAAGGCCAGCGCGATCTGCAATGGTTCCCCCGCCTTTCGGCCGCCGAGAAGGTCGCCGAGCCGGAACTGCGCGAACTGATCCTCACCTACGGCCCGCCGCTGCCGTACAGCTGACCTTACGGACGATTATCCGGATTCTGCCCGTAAAAGCGGTGGAACATCTACGCTCCGCCGATTGTGGAAACTGTCATCCAACTGTTACACGGGACCCCGGAAAGGCCCATTGCATGACAGATACGCCCGGCAGCACCGGAAAGAAAACTCTCGACAAGGACCTCGACAAGATCGTCCGCATCGAGGAGGCAGCAGGTTACGTCTCGCGCGGTTTCGCCCGACCCGGCTTCGCCATTCTGTTCATTGCAGCGGCGGCCGTTTTCGCGGCTCTCTACGTTACGGGCGAACAGAACAGCGCCCTCATCGTCGTCGCCGCCATGCTGGGCGGCTACATGGCGCTCAACATCGGCGCCAATGATGTCGCCAACAATGTCGGCCCCGCAGTCGGCTCCAAGGCGCTCTCCATGGTCGGCGCACTGGTCATCGCGGCAGTCTTCGAGAGTGCCGGCGCCCTGATTGCCGGCGGCGACGTGGTCGGCACCATCTCCAAGGGCATCATCGATCCGGCGACGGTCGCTGATTCACGCGTCTTCATCTGGGCGATGATGGCCGCGCTGATTTCTTCCGCGCTGTGGGTCAATCTTGCGACTGTACTCGGCGCGCCGGTCTCGACCACGCACTCCGTCGTCGGCGGCGTGATGGGCGCCGGCATCGCGGCCGCCGGCTTTTCCGCCGTCAACTGGCCGACCATGGGCGCAATTGCCGCCAGTTGGGTCATTTCGCCCGTTCTCGGTGGCCTAATCGGCGCAGCTTTCCTCGCCTTCATCAAGATCAACATCATCTACCAGGACGACAAGATCGCCGCCGCGCGCCGCTGGGTGCCGCTGCTGCTTGCCATCATGGCCACCGCGTTTGCGGCCTATCTCGCGATGAAGGGCCTGAAGAAGATCGTCCATCTCGACGGGCTCACGATCCTGACGATCGGCGCGCTCGCCGGCGTGGTTACCTATTTCGCGACCCGGCCGATGATCCGCCGCCAGTCCGAGGGCATGGAGAACCGCAACCAGTCGGTCCGCAAACTGTTCAATATTCCGCTGATCTGCTCCGCGGCATTGTTGTCCTTCGCACACGGCGCCAACGATGTCGCCAATGCTGTCGGGCCGTTGGCCGCTGTCGTCCACACCGCCGAAGCAGGCGAAGTGCTTGCCAAGGTCTCGATCCCTGTCTGGGTTATGGTGATCGGTGCCGCCGGTATTTCCTTCGGACTCTTGCTGTTCGGCCCCAAACTGATCCGCATGGTCGGCGAGCAGATCACCAAGCTCAATCCGATGCGTGCCTACTGCGTCGCCCTGTCGGCTGCCGTGACGGTGATCATCGCCTCTTGGCTCGGTCTGCCGGTATCGTCGACGCATATCGCCGTCGGCGCGGTATTCGGCGTCGGATTCTTCCGCGAATGGTACACGTCCAAATCGCAGCGCCGCCGCGATTATATGGACCGCAAATACCAGAACCGCCGCCCGAAGGACGTCAAACAGACTGCGTCGGCGAACGCGGCGCCGCCGGAGGAAATCCGTCGCCGCATGCTGGTGCGCCGCGCCCATTTCACCACCATTGTCGCTGCCTGGGTCATCACCGTACCTGCCGCGGCCCTTTTGTCGGCGGTCACCTTCATCCTGCTGGATACCGCTTTCTGATCCCGCTAGGCTGTAGCCATGCGCCCGCTTACCGCCATTGCCTTCGATGCCGACGATACGCTCTGGCACAATGAGCGTTTCTTTCACGACAGCCAGCAACGTTTCGCCGAATTGCTGGATGCCTTCGCCGATGTGGAGAAGGTCGAACAGGCACTGGTCGCCACCGAGCGCAGAAACATCGGTTTCTACGGCTTTGGCGTAAAGGGCTTCACCCTTTCCATGCTGGAAACCGCGACGGCGCTTGCCGGCGACAGGCTGCCGGCGTCTGCCGTGCGCGAAATCCTTACCCTCGGCAAGACGATGCTGGAATACCCGGTCGAGATCCTGCCCGGCGTCATCGACGCGCTGGAATCGTTGAGAGACGACTACACGCTCATGGTCATCACCAAGGGCGATTTGTTCGACCAGGAGCGGAAACTCATCCAGTCCGGCCTTGCCGACCATTTCACCCATGTCGAGATCGTCTCCGACAAGACACCGGACACCTACCGCCGCATCTTCGACCGGCACGGCCAGGGCACCGCACGTGCGGCCATGATCGGAAACTCGCTGAAGTCGGACATCCTGCCCGCGCTGGAAGCAGGAAGCTGGGCCGTGCACGTCCCGCACGACCTTACCTGGGCGCTGGAGCACGCCGAGGAACCGGCCGATCACCCGCGTTATCGTCGCGCCGAGACGGTCGGTGCGGTTCCGGCCCTGCTGTCCGGAATGATACCCGAGTAAGGGCTATTCGCCCGGAACCAGCGCGTCCTCGCGGGTTTTCGGCATATCGGCGCCCGGCAGGCCCGGCATGCCGGCCTGGTTGGGATTAAGCCGCACATAATCGGCCTTCAGCTCCTCGGAGCCCTTGCGGCTGCCGTCATGGCTCCAACCGGGCGGCATGAACAGGTAGCCGAGCCGCTGACGGAAGGTGAGTCCCGGCTGGAACGCATCCTTGAACATCGACGCCCACTCGTGGAACGCCACCTTGAACGGATTGAACGTGCCTATGTTCTTGACGATACCGTAGCGCGGCATGTCCTCGTCCTGCTCCTCGACGAAAGAGCCGAACATCCGGTCCCAGATGATCAGCACACCGGCATAGTTTGCGTCGAGATAGCGCGGGTTGGTCGCGTGATGGACGCGGTGGTGCGACGGCGTGTTGAAAATCAGTTCGATCGGCTTCCACATCTTGCCGATCGCCTCGGTATGAATCCAGAACTGGTAGACGAGGTTGAAGCCGAAGGTGAAGGCGATAACCGCCGGATGCAGGCCGAGCAGGACCAACGGCGCCTGCAACACGAACATGCCCGTGAAGAGCCCCGTCCAGGACTGCCTGAGCGCCGTCGACAGATTGTAGTGCTGCGAGGAGTGGTGATTGACGTGTTCGGCCCACACCCAGCGCACCCGATGGGCGATACGATGGTACCAGTAATACCGCAGGTCATCGAGCAGGAAGGCGGCAAGGAATACCCACCAGTGCAGGCCGAGATCGAACAAGCGAAATTGCCACAGCCACACCAGTGCCGCGTAGGACACCACGCCCAAAACCATGCCGGAAACGACGTTGCCGGTCCCCATCAGCAAGGAAGTCAACGTGTCGCGGGTCTCGAAACCGGCCTTCCGCTCTGCCTGTGTCAGCTTGAGAAAGGCAAGTTCCGCCAGCATCGCGAGAATGAAGAACGGGATCGCGAATTGCGTCACGTCGGGAAAGGTCGGGATGACTTGGCTGAGATCCATTACGCAGCTCGCTTGTTGGCGGTTTTGTCGAGAGTGGAGGCGAACATGTCGGCGACTGTTTGCGCGGTTTCGTTGTCGGCGAAATGCATATGCGCGCGCGGCCAAGTGATATCGCCGGTATTCAAGTCGACGACACCCTCCTCCGCCGCGCTCGCGGAGGCCGCCATTTCACCGCGATTGACGAAGCGGGTCAGGAACTTGCTGCCGACCGCGTGAACCAGGCCAACATGACCGTCGGTGAGGCACAGTACCGCGTCGCGCCGGTCGCGGGAGATGATGCAGCGCGTCACCTCCACTTCCGGGAAATCGATGCGAAAGCGCTCCAGGGCGGCGTTTTCGTTGGCAATTTCGGCTATGCGCGATCCACCGGTCAAATGCACGACGAGCACAACCAGGCCAATTCCGACGGAAACGACGGCGATAAGAACAGGTAACGGCAAGGGCGTCTCCTCCCCCTCGGTTGGACCCGATAGTAGCGATTTTGACTTTAACGTCAAAGTCAATTGTTGCGACGATGGCGACGTTCCAAAGCGGTAACCTGGCGCTTGCGGCCTGGATCCTCAGCCAGCGATTGCGCGTCGGAGATAAGCGAGGTTCAGACGCAGCGGCGATACGGAAACCGGTTCGAACGCATGCGCCGCACCGGCCTTTTCCACACGCGCCAATACGGGCTTTACAACTGCCAGCGGCAGGAATGCCGGGCGCAACGATTTCGGAAGCACCGCGAGTGCCGCCTCCGCCTTCCCGAGGTGCTCTCGCGCCAACGCCGCGAAAATCGTCGTCACGCGCGTCATCGCGGCACGGTCCTCGCCGGCGAGCCAGCCGGCTGCATCCGTTCCGGCGGCGGCAAGGATATCGCCGGGCACATAGATCCGGCTACGCGCACGATGCAGCGGGGCAAGCCGCAACAGTCCGCTGATCCCGTAGGCGACGCCGGCATGGCCGGACGCATCGGCCGAATTCTCGGCCGCCGCCGGATCGAGCACTTGCGCGGAAAGCTGGAACAGCGTCGCCGCTGTCTCGCCGAGATAGCCTTCCAGCGTCGCCCTGTCGGGCATCGGGTCGTCATAGAGGTCGAAGATCCGCGCCGCCGTCAGGTTGGCCAACGCGGCGCGCGGTAATCGTTGCGCTTCGATCGCATCGCAAAGCGCCGCACCGACCGGGTGCTGACGCCCCTCTGCCTCGCGATCTCCGGAAACGACATCGCGCCACCATTGCAGGCGGATTTCTCCGGGCATCGGCTCCGAAACGACATCGCGCACGCGCGCGGTTTCCAGATTGAAGGCGTATAGCGCCGCGAGCGCCGGGCGGATCTCCTCCGGCGCGAACAACACCGCCAGATAGCGTTCGCGATCGCCTTCTCGCAGAAGGTCCATGCAATGAGTGAATTGATCGTCCATGGCGGAAGACATGGACCGCTCAGGCCCGTTTCCCGGGATCGTCGACGGAGATCAGTGCTGCGGCGACCGCACGGTCCTCTGCCAGCAGCACATTGTAGGTCCGCACTGCCGAGCCGGTGCTCATTGCGTCGGTAACCACACCGTGTTCGCGCAATGCCGCCTGCAGCTCCTTGGGCACACGGCGGAACTCGTCGCCCATGCCGAGCAGCAGAACCTCGATGCAGTCGGCTTCCTCGAAGACGCGCGCCAGCGCTTCCTGCGTGATGTCTTCGGCGTCGCTCACGTCCCAGCCATGCACGCCGGAAGGCAGGCACAGGATGGAACCGCGATGCGACATGTCGGCAAAGCGAAAGCCGCCGGCGCCATAGGCGTCGATCGGCGGGCGGCCCGGAAAATGCGCCGCCCGGATTTCAAGTCCCTTTGCCATGGCTCGCTACCGTCAGGGCGTTTCGATATCGGCCGCCCTGGTGTTGGCGGTCGCGTCTTTTTCGCTGTCGTCACGCTCGAAGGCGCCCGGCCGCAGCTTGAACAGGATCAGCAGCGGCGCGGCGATGAAAATCGACGAGTAGGTGCCGACCACGATACCGAAGATCATCGCCGCCACGAAGGACTGCAGCACCTCGCCTCCGAAGAAGAACAGCGCCAGCAGCGCAAGCAACGTCGTCAGGGATGTCAGGATCGTGCGCGGCAGCGTCTGGTTCATCGACAGATCGAGCAGCTCCGGCAACGGCATCTTCTTGTATCGCCGCAGATTTTCGCGCACGCGGTCATAGACGACGACGGTGTCGTTCAGCGAGTAACCGACAATGGTCAGGATCGCCGCGATACTTGACAGGTTGAACTCCAGCCCTGTCACCACATACATGCCGATCGTTAAAAGCACGTCGTGCGTGGTCGCCACGATCGCGCCAATGGCGAACTGCCACTCGAAGCGCAGCCAGATGTAGACGAGGATCGCCAACAGCGCCGCCAGCACGGCGATCGTTCCCGCGCGCGCCAGTTCGCCCGACACGGTCGGCCCGACCACTTCGACACGCCGGAAATCGTAATCTGCTTCCAGTTCCGTGCGCACCTTGGTGACGACGGTCTGCTCGGCATTCTCGCCGCCGCCTTGTTCCTCGACCCGGATCAGCACGTCCTTCTCGGCGCCAAAGCCCTGCACCTGCACATCGCCGAGATTGAGCGCCGAGAGCCTGGAACGGATGTCGCCGATATCGGCGGCCGCGCCCTTGGCCTGGACCTCGATCAGCGAGCCGCCTTTGAAGTCGATGCCGAGGTTCATGCTCACCGTGGCGAACAGCACCATCGAGGCGATCACGAGAGCCGCGGAACCGGTGAACGTCATGCGGCGGAGCCACATGAATGCGATCTTCGTTCCTTCCGGAACGAAGGTGACCGGCGCTTTCGGAAGTTCCTTGGGCTTGTTGCGGCGGACCCAAAACGCAACCATCCAGCGCGTCAGCACAAAGGCAGTGAACACCGTTGTCACGATACCGATGGCCAGCGTCACTGCGAAACCGCGGATCGGCCCGGAGCCGAGATAGAACAGGATAACGGCGGCAATCAGAGTCGTGAGGTTCGCATCGACGATGGTCGCCAGCGCTCGCTGGAAGCCCGTATCGATCGCCTGGATGACCGAACGCCCGTTGGCGCGTTCCTCCCGGATGCGCTCGAAGATGAGTACGTTGGAATCGACCGCCATGCCGATGGTCAAAACGATGCCGGCGATGCCCGGCAGTGTCAGCGTCGCGCCGAGACCGGACAACGCGGCGACAATGAGAACCACGTTGATGACCAATGCGATATTGGCGACGAAGCCGAGGAATCCGTAGGCCAGGAACATGAAGCCGACGACCAGCGCCGCTCCGATGATGCCGGCGATCTCGCCGGCGGCGATGGAGTCTGCGCCCAGGCTCGGACCGACCGTGCGCTCCTCGACAAAGGTGGGCGTCAGCGGCAGCGCTCCCGCACGCAACAGAATGGCGAGGTCATTGGCGCCCTCGACGGTGAAATTGCCGGAAATCTGGCCGGACCCGCCCAGGATCGGCTCCCGGATCACCGGCGCCGAAATCACCTGATCGTCCAGCACGATGGCAAACGGGCGGCCGACATTTTCCTGCGTCGCGCGCCCGAAGCGCTGCGCGCCGCTGCCGTCGAAGCGGAACGAAACAATCGGCTCGTTGGTGCGCTGGTCGAAACCGGCCTGCGCATCCTCGAGATTTTCCCCGGTCACGATTTCGCGGGTTTCCAGCACATATGGCACCGGAGGATCGTCGGCGGAGTAGAGTACTTCCGTACCCGCCGGCGGACGGGTTTGCAGCGCGTCCTGCGCAGAAACGGACGTGTCCACCATACGGAAGGTCAGCCGCGCCGTTGTGCCGATGATGTCCTTCAGGCGCTGCGGATCGTCGAGACCTGGCACCTGAACGATGATGCGGTCAGTTCCTTGGCGCTGGATGATCGGTTCGGTGGTGCCGAGCTCATCGATACGGCCCCGCAGAACCTCGACGGTTTGCGAGACCGCCTGTGTCATGCGGTATTCGATGCCCTGATCGGTCAGATTGAGCCTGAAAAGCCCCGGTTCCGGCTCTTCCAGCGTAACTTCCTGCAGTATGCCGCCGCTCAGAAGCCCTGCGGAAACAGGTTCGGTGAGCGGGGCCAGCAGTTCCTGGGCCCGCTCTACGGTTGCGGTGTCGCGAATGCGTACCGTCACTATCTGGTCCCGGCCGCTCAGGCCCGTGTAACCGATGCCGCCTTCGCGCAGCATGCGCCGCACTTCATCGCGCACCGATTCAAGCCGATGCTCGACCAGTTCCTTGCGATCCAGCTTCAGTTGCAAATGCACGCCGCCCTGCAGGTCGAGGCCAAGCGCCAACTTGCTTTGAGGCAAGAAGCCCGGCAGCGACTGGACCGCGCTGCTGGAAAACAGGTTGGGAATGGCGAACAGCACGCCGACAAGAATCGTCAGCCAGATGAGAGCCGTCTTCCAGGGTGAAAAGTAAAGCATATCGCTTCTGCCCGCCTTCAGTATCTGCCCGGCCGAATAAGCCCGCCGCCGGCCGCCCCTTGGAGCCCGGCGGCTGCAACTGTCGAGCCGATTGCGCCCCTTTCAGGGCGCAACCGGCAATCCGGTCTTATTTTTTCGCCGTATCGTTGGCGGCCACCGGCTCGCCCTTGATCCGCACTTCGGCGATCATTGCGCGCGCCACGCGGATCTTCACGTTCTGAGCGATTTCGACTTCGACTTCATGGTCGTCAACGACCTTGGTCACCTTGCCGATGATGCCGCCGCCGGTCACAACCGTGTCGTTGCGGCGGATCGATTTCAGCATTTCCTCGCGCTTCTTCACCTGCGTGCGCTGCGGCCGGATGATGAGGAAATACATGACGACGAAAATCAGGATGAACGGCAGGACCGACATGAGGACGTCAGCGCCGCCGGCGGAACCGCCGGCTGCCTGTGCGTAGGCAGGTGTTACGAACATGAAATACTCCGTGGACGCGTGCCGCGGCACGCCTTGCAAATTTGTCGCGAATATAGTCAGCAAAAACCCCAATGCAACAAAAAGCGGGAACTGTTCGCGCCTCGTCGCCGGACCTTCGCCGCGCCGGGGGATTTGCCATGCCGGACACCGACCACGCGCTGAACGAAAAGCTCGACCGGCTGATCGCCGCACTGGAGCGGCTCGCACCACCTCCGCCACCGTTACCGGATTTTCCGGCAAGCGATTGCTTTGTCTGGGACGCCGCTGCGTCCACGCTCGTTCCCGTGCCCATTGTCAACCGCGTCGACATCTCGCTGATCCGCGGCGTCGACCGCGTTCGAGACATCCTGATAGACAACACCAGGCGCTTCGCCGCGGGGTTGCCGGCCAACAACGTTTTGCTGTGGGGCGCGCGCGGCATGGGCAAATCATCGCTGGTCAAGGCGTCTCACGCCATGGTCGCTGCCGAAACCGGCGAACAGCTCAAGCTGATAGAAATCCACCGCGAGGATATCAATGCCCTCCCCCGGCTGATGCACCTGCTGAAGCCCGCCAATGCCCGCTTCATCGTCTTTTGTGACGATCTGTCCTTCGACCAGGACGACACCTCGTACAAGTCGCTCAAGGCAGCCCTCGACGGCGGCGTCGAAGGGCGACCCGCCAACGTGATCTTCTACGCCACGTCGAACCGCCGGCATCTGCTGCCGCGTGACATGATAGAGAACGAGCGCTCCACCGCGATCAATCCGTCAGAAGCCGTCGAGGAAAAGGTTTCATTGTCAGACCGCTTCGGCTTGTGGCTCGGCTTCCACAAGTGCAGTCAGGACGACTACCTGGAAATGGTCGAGGGTTATGTCCGCCATTTCGGACTGGAGATCGATGCCGACGAGTTGCGCCGCGACGCCCTCGAATGGGCGACGACGCGCGGGGCCCGCTCCGGCCGCGTCGCCTGGCAGTATGTCAACGACCTGGCAGGCCGGCTCGGAAAAAGACTCGAACCGGCCATTTAGAAGCTACTGAAGATATTTGACCGGGTTGTCCGGCTTCGAATTCTTGCGCACCTCGAAGTGAAGCTGCGGCTGCTTGGCCGAACCGGACATGCCCGACGCGGCGATCTGCTGGCCACGCTTGACCGTGTCGCCGCGCTTGACGGCGATATCCGACACGTGGCCGTAGACGGTCACGATACCGTCGCTGTGGCGCACGAGGACCGTCTTGCCGAGTTCCTTCAGGCCGTCGCCCGCATAGATGACGACTCCGTTCTCCGCGACCTTGACCGGCGTGCCAGTCGGAACGGAAATATCGATGCCATCATTCGGCTTGCCGCCATTGTTCGAGCCGAAAGCGTTGACAACGCGGCCCTGCACCGGCCAGCGCATGGTGTTTACGCCGGTCGAGTCCGGCGCTTTTGCCGTCGCCTGCGTTTCGATCTTGGTGATCGAACCTTCGGTCTTTCCGGCAGCCTGCTTCGGTGGCGTATAACCGTTTACCGCCTGTTTGCTGCCCTCTTGCGGATTGACGGTTCCTGTGGTGACCGGATCGACCTTGGCAGCCGAAGCAACCTGCTTGCTCTCCGGCGCGGTCAGTCCGGGAATGATCAACTGCTGGCCGATACGCACCGTATCACCCGACATCGAATTAACCTGCTTGATCGCGGCGACGCTGGCGCCGGTGCGTCGAGAGATTGCCGAAAGCGTGTCGCCCGCGACCACCGTGTAGCGGCCGCCTTCGGAGGTCACGGCGGCACGAGCAGGCGCGGCGGCAGCCGGACCGGCCGGGCGCACCTGCGGCGCCGGGGCGCTGTCCGAGACGGCAGAGTTGCGATTGCTTGCGCTTGCCGCTTGCGTGGCCGGATTGCGGTCGACCGTCCTGGCCGTAGCGGTATCGCCGCCGAAGCGTGACTGCGCGGGCTCGGCCGGCGCAATCGAAGCGGTCGTCATCGGCGAAACACCCGGAGGAGCGGGGGGCGGCAAAGCTGTCGATGCCGTTTCGGCAGGCGCGACCGCCCCCGCCGGATGGGGCGTCGCGAGCCGCGCCTGGGAAGGCCGCGGCAATGCCATGCGCTGCACCGGCGCCGAGGCAACCGATCCGGTCGCGCCGCGATCCACATTCGGGTCGTAATTCGGCTGTCCGTAATCCGCTGCCGCCTGCGGCGACACTTCGTTCGCCTGTGGTATGGCGCCGGTATAGAAGCCGTCGGAAAACCGGATCACATCCGAACTGCAGCCGGCCGCGAGCCCGCCAATGGAGAGAATTGTTGCTGTTCTTGCGAGGCGCAGTACGCCCCGACTTGTGATTTTCTTACGCATCACGCCACTCGCATCCCGTCGGATAGTGACATGATTAAAACGCGTTAATGTTACTGTGCGGTTAAGCCGTTGTTACCGAAATCGAGTCCGTTCGACTGATTCCGGTTCGCGGCCTGTTACAGAACCGACGGCAAGCCGGTCACAATCGGCTGAAAACGCACCGTTCCGATATCCTCGCGCTCGAACCGGCTGCCGGTTTTACTCAGACGCGCCAACGCCTGCGGTTGTTCGGGCCCGCCAATGGCGCACACCATTACGCCGCCAGAGACCAATTGATCTACGAACTGACGCGGGATCGATCCGAACGCCGCCCAACTGACGATCCGGTCGAACGGCCCGTCATCGCTGCCAGCCGAACCATCAGCCTGATTCGCGATAATGTTGCCGATTCCCAGATTCCGGACCCTGAGCACGGCGTCCTGATGCAGCGTGCGGAAACGCTCCACCGTGTAGACCCGCTTGGCAAGCTTCGACATCACGGCGGCCGAATAGCCAGACCCGGTACCGATCTCGAACACCCGCTGTCCACCGTCGATGCCCAGCGCATGTATGATGCGAGCCTGCAGATCGAGGCCTTCCAGCGTCTCGCCGCAAGCTATCGGAATGGTACGCGGCCCCAGGGCCAGATGACGGAACTGGGCCTCCACGAAGTCGCGCCGCGGCACGGCCTCGATAGCGGTCATCAACGGCTTGTCGTCAAGCCCGATGCCGCGCATACGCAGGAGAAACGCCGCAAAGCCTTCACGGTCGCCCTCATGAACCGTACGCAGCCCCGAACCGGCGCCGTCCGTCATGCAAGCCCTTCCTCAAGTCGTTTCACCATTTCATACGCCGTCAGATCGAGCTTGAGCGGCGTCACCGAAATGCGATTGCGTTGCAACGCGGCGATATCGGTTTCATGCGCCGCCTCGACGGGCGTGCGACCGAACCGGATCCAGAAATAGGGAAAGCCGCGTCCATCGGTTCTTTCTTCCATGTAGAGCCCATGCAGCAGCTTGCCCTGGTTCGTCACATCGACGCCTTCCACCGCGTCGACACCGCAGTTCGGGAAGTTCACGTTGAGAAACGTACCTACGTCCATGTCGATACCGATCAGCTTGCGCAACAAGTCCGGCCCATGCGCCTCGACGACCTCCCACGGCACGACTCGGCGCTGGTTCTCGAAATTATACGCCTGCGACAGCGCGATGGAACGCACGCCGAGCAGCGTTCCCTCCATGGCGCCCGCCACGGTACCCGAGTACGTCACGTCGTCGGCGAGGTTCTGCCCGGAATTGACGCCGGACAGGACGAGATCCGGCTTTTCCGGCATGACATGCGTCACCGCCATGATGACACAGTCGGTCGGCGTTCCACGCAACGCGAAGCGTTTGTCGGAAATCTTCCTCAGGCGCAGCGGATCATTGATCGTCAGCGAGTGGGCAAGGCCGCTCTGATCGGTTTCCGGCGCGACGATCCAGACGTCATCGGAAAGCTTGGCGGCGATGCGCTCGAGGACGGCGAGGCCTTCGGCATGAATACCATCGTCATTGGTAATCAGTATGCGCATCGTTTTCCTTTCCCCGGGCTGCCTCTCAGGCGCCGATGACGTCGATTCCGCCCATGTAAGGCTTCAGCACCTCCGGCACGCGAATCGAACCGTCGGCATTCTGGTAGTTTTCCATGACGGCAATGAGTGCGCGACCGACCGCCACGCCCGAACCGTTCAGCGTATGGACGAAGCGCGTCTCCTTTTCGCCTTCCGCGCGATATCGGGTATTCATGCGCCGCGCCTGGAAGTCGCCGCAAACCGAGCAGGACGAGATTTCGCGGTACATGTTCTGGCCCGGGAGCCATACCTCGATGTCGTAGGTTTTCTGCGCCCCGAACCCCATGTCGCCGGTACACAACACGACGGTGCGGAAGTGCAGGCCGAGTTTTTCAAGGATCGCTTCGGCGCATTTCGTCATGCGCTCATGCTCGTCGTTCGACGTTTCGCTGTCCGTGATCGAGACGAGCTCGACCTTGTAGAACTGATGCTGGCGCAGATATCCGCGCGTGTCGCGCCCCGCGGATCCCGCTTCCGAACGGAAACACGGCGTCAGCGCGGTGTAGCGGCGCGGCAGTGTCGCGGTATCGAGGATTTCATCGCGCACGAGATTGGTCAGGGAAACTTCCGCGGTGGGGATCAGCCAGAAGCCTTCGCGCGTCTGGAAAAGGTCTTCGGCGAATTTCGGCAACTGCCCGGTGCCGTACATCGCGTCGTCGCGCACCAGCAGCGGCGGATTGACTTCGGTATATCCGTGCTCCTGCGTGTGTGTGTCGAGCATGAACTGGCCAAGCGCGCGCTCCAGCCGTGCCAACCCGCCCTGCACCACGGTGAAGCGCGAACCGGACAGCTTTGCCGCCGTCTCGAAATCCAGCTGGCCGAGCGCTTCGCCGAGTTCGAAATGCTCCTTCGGCGCGAAGTCGAAGGCCGGCTTCTGACCGCTCAGGCGCACCTCGACATTGTCGTTCTCGTCTTCGCCGACCGGCACGTCGTCGAGCGGCACGTTCGGAATGCGCGACAGCGCATCGTTCAGCTTTGCCGTCAGGTCCCTCTCGGTTTCCTCCCCGGACTGGATGAACGACTTGATCTCCGCAACCTCGGCCTTCAGCGCCTCGGCGCGCTCGATATCCTTCGACGCCATCGCCATGCCGATCTCCTTGGAGGCGGCGTTGCGGCGTGTCTGAGCCTCCTGCAGCTTGGCGATATGCGCGCGGCGCAGTTCATCGAGCTCGATCAGGGCAGCGCTTTCCGGCGCGGCCCCGCGCTTGTTCAGCGCCTCGTCCAGCTTGTCGGCATTGTCACGGATCCAACGGATATCGAGCATGGCTCAAGTCCTGTCATGAAAGAATCTGGAAATCGGGTGGGGTGTCGCCTGAAAGGCGGCGACGGTCAAGGGCAGCGCGCGCCGCGCCGCCCTCAGGACGACTGGGAGTCGTCTTTGTCCGCGTCACCCTCGCCGGCCGCTTCCGCTTCGCGTTCGTTGCGCTTCTTCTCGATATAACGCGCCGAGATGATCGACAGTTCGTAAAGCAGCAAGGTCGGCACCGCGAGACCGATCTGGGTCAGCGGGTCGGGCGGTGTGAGGATTGCCGCCGCGATAAACGCGATGACGATCGCGTATTTGCGCTTTGCCGCCAATCCTTCGGTCGTCACCAGCCCGGCACGTGCCAGCAGCGTAATCGCGACCGGCAACTGGAACACGATGCCGAATGCGAAGATCAGCGTCATGATCAGGCTGAGATATTCCGAGACCTTCGGCAGGTGCTGGATCGAGGCCAGCCCCTCGCCGCCCGTCTGTTCCATCGACAGGAAGAACCACATCGCCATCGGGATGATAAAGAAATACACCAGTGCGGAACCGAGCAGGAACAGGATCGGTGTCGCGACCAGATATGGCAGGAAGGCCTGCCGCTCGTTGCGGTAAAGGCCCGGCGCGATGAAGCGATAGAGCTGCGATGCGATAATCGGGAACGCCAGCACGAGGCCGCCAAACGCCCCGATCTTGATCTTGGTGAAGAAGAATTCCTGCGGCGCAGTATAGATGAACCGGACGTCATCGCTCGAAAGGTCGAGCCAATTCACGGCCCACTGGAACGGCACAACCAGCAGATTGAAGATCTGCGTGGCGAATGTGTAGGATATCACGAAAGCGACGAAGAAAGCCGCGACGCTCCACATCAGCCGCTGGCGCAACTCGATGAGATGCGACATCAGCGGCGCCGCCGAAGCTTCCATTTGCTCTTCTTCGTTCGCCTGGCTCACGATTTGTCCCCGGAGGATTTGGCTGCGGTCGTCTTGCGCGCCGCGGTTTTCGTTGCGGCAGGCTTGGCCTTCGGCTTGGCGGTGCGCGTGCCCGTCCCGGGTGCGGCCGGTTTGCCCGCGGCCTTGCTCGAAGCCGGTTTCGCGGAAACTGTCTTACCGGTGGCTTTCGCAGCCGCGGCCTTCGTAGTCGGAGCCTTTGTTGCTGTAGGCTTGGCCTCGGCGCTACCCCTTGCCGGCGCCTTCGGCTTCCTGCCAGCCGCAGTGCCTGCCTTGGCCGTTGCTGCAGTTTTTGCCGGCGCTTTCGATTTGGCCCCGGCCGCTTTCGGTCTCGCGGTTTTTGTCCCGGCTGCGGACTTGTTCGCCTTGGCCTGCGCCGCCCGCATCTTTTCGCCGGATGCGGCCAGTGCGCTTTCCGCCGCACTTGGCGGCTTGGTTGCCTTGTCGATGTCCTTGGCGGCGCGTTTCAGGTCGGCACTGATATCTTCGCCGATCTTGCCAAGCGGATTGAGGGCCTCCTTGATCTGACCGCGCGGGTCGAGACCCTTCATGTCGCTTGCGAGTTCGCGCACATCGTCCAACTCGGCCTCTTTCAGTGCCTCGTCGAACTGCCGGCGGAAATCGCCCGCCATCTTGCGCAGGCTGCTCGTCGTCTTGCCGAAAGTGCGCAACATCTTCGGCAGGTCCTTCGGACCGACGATGACGATCAGCACGATGCCTATGACGAGCAGTTCACTCCAGCCAAAATCCGGCAGCATAGCAGGTATCCATCCGCGTCACGGCGCGGCCGGAACACCGGCCGGGCACGTTTCGCTTGAAAGCGGTTCAGCTTTTCTTTTTGGCGGCGGTCGTTGTCTCGACGGCTTCGTCGGACTTGTGCTCCACCGTCTTGGCAGCATCTTCCTTGGCTTCGTCGCCTTCGTCGGAAAGACCCTTGCGGAAATTCTTGACGCCTTTGGCAACGTCGCCCATCAACTCCGGAATCTTGCCGCGGCCGAACAGAAGCAACACGATGACGAGCACGATGACCCACTGCCACCAGCCAGTAATACCCATAGGAACGATCTCCTCAAACCTCGATTGTCTCGCGACACTTAGGCGTTTTCCGTTTCAGTTTCAAACAGCATTATGTCCGCGGGACGTACATAAATAGTCACATCCCTGATGCCGGCCGGCAGTTCGTCGGCGCGGATGCGTGCGCGCACCGGTTGATCCGCGCCCGGAACGGCCAAAACGAGGTTCTCCGTCACGCCGAGGAAACGGCGGCTGACGACGCGCCCGGGTATGCCGCCCGCCGTGCTTTCGTCGCCCGGCATACGCACATCCAGTCCGGCCGTCCGCACCGCAACGGTCATCGCTGTGCCCGCCTCGCGACCCGGACATGCAAACGCACCGAGCGGGGTTTCCACCGTGTCGTCCCGGCAGGCCGAGGTGAACGTGTTCAGCTCGGAAAAGAACCCGGCCACGAAGAGGTTGCGCGGCGCGTGATATATCTCCTGCGCTGTTCCGGCCTGGATAATCTCGCCCCGGTCGAGCAGCGCGATCCGGTCCCCCATGCGCATCGCTTCCTCGGCATCGTGCGTCACCACGATCGCGGTCGCGCGCGTCTCGCGCAGGATTGCCAGCGTCTCCGCGCGCACGCTGTCCTTGAGCCGCGTATCGAGGCCCGAAAACGGTTCGTCCATTAAAATGACGGACGGTCGCGGCGCCAGCGCACGAGCCAGCGCGACCCGTTGCTGCTCGCCGCCGGACAGCACATGCGGATAGCTGTTGAGGTGGTGTTCGAGCCCGACGCGGCGGATCGCCGCAAGCGCCTCGCGATTTGTATCGGCGGCGCTCATGTTGCGCAGGCCGAAGCGCACATTGTCGAGGATCGTCATGTGCGGAAACAGCGCAAAATCCTGGAACATCAGTCCGACGGAACGCTTTTCCGGCGGGGTGAAGACATTGTCGCCCGCAATGACCCGGCCGTTCATCTTCACCCGGCCGGAGGACTGTTCCTCCAGTCCCGCCGCCAACCTGAGCAACGACGTCTTGCCCGAACCGGACGGCCCCAGCAGGCACAGTATCTCGCCCGGCTTCGCGGTCAGCGAGATGCCCTTCAGCGTGTGGACGTCGCCATAGTGAAGATGGATATCCTCAAAGGCGAGTTCGGCCGCAAAGGTGACGCCGGTACGTTGCAGGGATGGATTGGCGGTTTGAACCATCAGGCACGCGATTGATACGACTTGGCGAGCGGCAATCCGCCCGCCCCGTCTCAATCATCGCCGCCCTTGGGTGTCAACAGACCGAGTTCTTCGAGGTCGATGTCCGTCAGCTCGTCCTCTTCCTCGGTCAGCTCGTCCGGATCGAGGTTCGGCATTGGCATGGAGAAGTTCGATGGCATACGCGTCGACAGGAGGCCGGCGCCCTTCAGTTCCTCCATGCCCGGCAGGTCGCGGATTTCCGACAGGCCGAAATGATCGAGGAATTCCAGCGTGGTGCCGTAGGTAACCGGCCGGCCCGGCGTCTTGCGCCGGCCGCGCATCTTGATCCACCCGGTTTCAAGCAGGACATCGATCGTGCCCTTCGAGGTTTCGACGCCGCGGATATCCTCCATCTCGGCACGGGTGACCGGCTGGTGGTAGGCGATGATCGCCAGAACCTCGAGCGCCGCGCGCGACAACTTTCGCTGCTGTACCTCCTCGCGCTGCATCAGAAACCCGAGATCGCCGGCCGTGCGGAACGCCCAGGCGTTTTCGATACGTACCAGATTGACGCCGCGCTTGTCGTAGAATTCCTGCAGTTCCATCATCAGTTCGCGGACATCGACACCTTCGGGCAGCCGGACTGCCAACGCCTTTTCGCTCACCGGTTCGGTGGAGGCGAACAGTAGCGCCTCGGCCATACGCATGGCCTCGGCTTCCATCATCTTGCGCGCCGGATTGTCCGTCTCCAGCGTCACGACATTGCCGTCATCGCCGTCCGGTCCTTCGTAGATGCCGTCGACCGCCTCGACGCCATTGCCCATTTCATCCATGCCGTCGGTCATTGTTCAGTCCCCGGGCGGGTCACGTCCCGCATGTACAAGGTCGAGAAATGCGTGTCCTGACGGATTTCCATCACCTTCTCACGCACGAGTTCCAGACTTGCCGCAAAGGCGCTCGCGATCGCGGTACGGCGCTGTTGCGGCGTGGCGACATAAGCCACGATGTAGCTGTCGAGCGCCGTCCAGTCACTCATCTCGCCGATCAGCTTGCGCAGGATTTCGCGCGCCTCGGTAAGCGACCAAACGGCACGCTTGGCGATTTCGACATGACTGCCGATCTCGCGCTGCCGCTGCTGCGAATAGGCCGTCAGAAGATCGTAGAGCGAAGCGTGGAATTCGCTGGTCTTGTCCACGATCACCGTCTCCGGCATTCCACGCGCGAACACGTCGCGGCCAAGCCGATTGCGGTTGATCAGGCGCGCGGCCGCATCGCGCATCGCCTCCAGCCGTTTCAGCCGGAACTGCAGAAGCGCCGCCATTTCCTCGCCCGACTGTTCACCCTCGACCTTCGGCTCGGGAATCAACAGCTTCGATTTCAGAAAAGCGAGCCACGCCGCCATGACGAGGTAGTCCGCGGCGAGTTCGAGGCGCAGCGCGCGCGCCTTTTCGACGAAGGTCAGGTACTGCCGTGCCAGTTCCAGCACGGAAATCTGCGTCAGGTCGACCTTCTGGTTGCGCGCCAGGTGCAACAGCAGGTCGAGGGGTCCCTCGAAGCCGGCGACGTCGATGACGAGCGCCGGTTCGGAGGTCGCGCGCTCCGTGCCGTTGTCCTGCCAGACGGCATCCATCGGCACGGCCCTCCCGTTCGGGGCGCCGTTCCCGGCCGCTGGCTGGTTTTCTGTCGCGTTCAAGCGCACCGCTCCTGTTTCACCGGTCATGCCGGCTGCTGCGGCCGCGCCGAATGTCAGGCGGTCGCCGTAATATACCCGTTCAACTCGTTCCGCAGCGCGGCGACATGCACTGCGTCGCCAAGCCTGTCGTCATGGTTCGAGAGCATCGCGAGCGCCTTGTCGGCCCGCTCGGCTGCCTTGCCGGACAAAACCGGCGTTTGCGCGGCAACCGCCAGCATTTCCTCCATGACGCCGTTGCAATGTAGGACAACATCGCAGCCCGCGCCAAAGATGCTTTCGGTACGTGTACCGAAATCCCCAGAAAGTGCGTGCATGGACACGTCATCACTCATCAAGAGACCGTCGAAACCGATCTCGCCGCGAATGATCTCCTCGACGACGCGTGGCGATGTCGTAGCCGGCCGCTCCGGATCGATCGCTGAATAGACGACATGCGCGGTCATCGCCATAGGCATGTCCGCAAGCGCCTTGAACGGGGGGAAATCATGTGCGCGCAAGTCGTCGAGCGGCGCATCGACCACCGGTAACGCCTTGTGGCTGTCCGAAAACGCCCTGCCGTGACCAGGAATATGCTTGATGACGGGCAGGACGCCACCCTCAAGCAATCCCTCGGCGGCCTCGCGTCCAAGGATCGAGACCGTCTCGGGATCCTTGCCGTAGGCCCTGTCGCCAATCACGTCATGTGCGCCTGCCACGGGCACGTCGAGCACCGGAAGGCAGTCCGCATTGATGCCAAGCGGCAGAAGGTCGGCGGCATGCAGTCGCGACATCGTTCGCGCTGCCCGCTTTCCGGCCTCGGCGTCGCTGCGGAACACGGCCCCGATCGCTGCGCCGGACGGATAGGATTGGGTGACCGGTTCGCGAATGCGCTGGACCCGCCCGCCTTCCTGATCGATGAAAACCGGGGCATCGCCGCATCCGACAAGCATGCGAAAATGTGCGGTCAGCGCACGGATTTCCTCCGGCATGCCGATATTGCGCGCGAACAGGATCAGCCCCCACGGCTTCTCGCGCGTCAGGAAGGCCACTTCATCCTCGGTCAGGGTTTTACCGGCGCAGCCGGTGATCATCGCCTTTGATTCGGTCATGGCGAATCATAGCCGGATTGCACGCAAACAAAAAAGGGCGGCCGATGCCGCCCCTTTGTCAGAACCTGCGTGAGGTTCAGCGTGCGACGAAGCAGCTGCCGCCTTCCTGCTTGATCCGGTCGCAAAGCGCGACGGCATCCTGGCGATTGTTGGCGACAATGCGAACGCGATGATAGGTGCCCCGCCCCTCGATCTCCGCCTGCTGAATCGCGACCGTGCGATTGCCGATGAGGCTGGCGTAGCGGCGCTCCAGATCGGCAGCCGATGCCCGGGCCAATTCGGCTGACGGTTGCGATGCGATTTGCACGGTGTACGCACCCGCCGGAACCGCTTGCTGCTGCGGTTGCTGCTGGGTCACTGCCTGCGAAGGCGTTTGCGCCTGTGGTGCCACCTCGGCCACCTGGCGGGTTGCCGGCTGGTCGGACCCGACAATCGTCACCGGCTGATCGGCTGGGCGCTCGGGAATCGAACTCGGCGCACGAAGCGGTTGCCGCACGACCGCGGTCTGTTGCGCTTCTTCGGTGGCTTCATCGCCAACTTGCGGTTCGGCGATAGCGGCAAGCTGTTCGGCCGTCGCCGCCTGCGGCTCGGGCTGTTCGACAACCGGCGTTGCGTCCGCGGCCGGCGCCGGTGCCGGCGCGGCAGGAACAGATGACGTTTCGCTGGCCTGCGGCGCGTTGGCCGCCATGTCTATCCTGCGAACCGGCTCCTCGGTCGCGGTCGTGGTCCCTGTCCCGGTCGGCGCGGGCGCAGGAGCCGGCGCAGCGGCTACTGCCGGCACTTGCGGTTCAGGCGCACTTTCGACCAGCGTGCCATCGGGCTTGACGATTACTGTGCGCACACGGCGCGGGGCAAGAACAGCGGTTCCGCTTTCGGAGGCGGCAGGCGCAGTCGTTTCGACCACGTCGGGCGCAAGGCGATCTTCAACCTTCGCGGTTTCCGTCAGGCTGCTCGGCAAAGCGGGCGCGCTTGCGCCTCCGAGATCGATCGGCTCTTCCGAAGTCGAGACCAGGGTTTCCTGGGTCGGTGCGGTTTCGCCATTTCCGTCGACTTCGCCATAGACGGCCCGATCCTGGTTCGGCACCTCCTTGCCGCCCGGATCCTCAGGAACGATCTTTGCCGGCTCGGGATCGGCTTTGACCAGTACCGGAGCGCCGACCTCGCCACCATCGCGCGACGTCAGGCCGAATGCGCCGATCGCACCGAGAATCGCGATACCGCCAACCGCGGCGGCAATCATCATTCCCCGCTTCGGCTTGCGGGTATCCGCACCGGCAACCGCGCCGCGATCACCCGCATTGTCGGCGTCGCCATATTCCGCTTCGCCATCGCGCGCATCGATGTCGTGGCTGACATACTCCAGATCGCGTGACAGGTCGTCTTCGAAGGCGCCCATGTCGAAATCGAGACGCGTATCGGCGGCGGCAGCGGCAGTTGCGGCCGCGCGCATGTCCGCTTCGCTGTCTTCACGACCCGTATCGTAGTTGTCATAGCCGCTCAACGCGGCATCCAGTTCACGCTCGATATCGACCGCGGCGGAGCTTTTCTCCTCGACTTCCGGCAGATCCGGCAAATCGAGTGGCTGCATCGCCTCCATGTCCGACGCCGGCATATCTGCAGTTTCAAGCACGGGCGGCATTTGCGCTGCCGCTTCCACGGCGATTTCTTCCGCAGCCGCCTCAACCTCGTTCAGATAAGTGCTTTCGACGTGGTCGACGGCATAGTTCGTATCCGACTCGTATTCCGGCGTTTCTTCCTCGCTCTCTTCAAGGTCGAGGCTGAACTCGAGCGCCTGCTCCAACTCGTCGGCAGCAGCCGATTCGTCAGCGATCGACTGAGCGGCTTCATCGGCTTCCTCGTCGAACGACAATGCGAAGCCTTCACTCAACTCGCTTTCGAAAGCGTCGAGGATCTCGGAATCATCGCTCCGGACCGGCTCGGCATGCAGTGTTTCTTCCTGCGCATCCTGGTTGTACCAAACCGGCGCGGCGGCCGGCACTTGCGGAGACATCTCGTCATCCGCTTCGGCGAGGCCGGTGTCTTCCTCGACCGAAAAGCTCTCTTCTTGCTCGATCGATGTCTCGTCGGACCACTCCGCGCCGGCCTTGTCGCCAAGCCCGCCAAGGAGATCTATCAATTCGGCTTCGAGCGTGTCGGGAAGACCGTCCTCGACCGGCTCGGGCATCTCCGGCGCCACAGGCTTGAACGCCTCGGAGCTCTCCGGCAGGTCGGGCGCGGCCAGGACGGAATCTTCGGCCACATCCGCAAAGGCCTCGTCTTCGATTGCCGTGTCTTCTTCGGCCGCCGCTTCCGGCAAGTCCTCTTCGAAGACTCCCGAAAAATCCTCGAGTTCGCGCAACAAGGCATCCTCGAGATCCATCTGCCCTTCGTCGGCGTGGACGTCCGCATCCGCAGCGCCACGGCGCTCGGAGTAGCCTATGATTTGCGAAAGCTCGAACAGCGGATCATCGCGGGAGATCCGGTCTTCATCGGTGTTTTCGACGTCCAACTTGCGATTGGTTGCGTCCGTCATATCTGTACCCCGTACACCTTACCCGCGGGAACATTGGTCCCGATTCACGCTCATGCCAGCGCATTATGGGCAAAAGGTGACAGGGTTTTACCGCATTTCGGCCGGTGAATCAGCCCCAACAATCGCCAGCCCCGACCGCAGCACGTTAAGGACACCCTGCACCAGACCCAATCTGGCACGCGTCAATTGTGGTTCGTTAACCTTAATAAAGCGTAAGGCGTCGTTGTCAGTGCCCCTGTTCCACTGGGCGTGGAAGACGCTGGCGAGGTCGTAGAGATAGAAAGCGATGCGATGCGGTTCGTGCGCCTGCGCCGCCGCTTCGATCACCCGCGGATATTCCGCCAGCTTCCGGATCAGCGCGATCTCGGACTCGTCGGTCAGCAAATCGAGGTCGCCCGGTTCCACGACGACTTCTCCGCCAAACTGCTCGGCCGCCTGCCGGAACACGGAATGGCAGCGCGCGCTGGCATATTGCACGTAGAAGACAGGATTGTCCTTCGACTGTTCCGTCACCTTGGCGAAATCGAAATCCAGCGGTTCCAGGTTCTTCCGGTACAGCATCATGAACCGCACGGGATCGCGGCCGACCTCGTCGACCACGTCGCGCAGCGTGACGAACTGGCCGGCCCGCTTCGACATCCGCACCGGTTCGCCGTTGCGATAAAGCTTGACCAGCTGGCAAAGCAAAACGGTCAACTTGGCGTTGTCGCCTGCAACCGCGCGGGCAAGCGCTTCCATCCGCTTGACGTACCCTCCATGGTCAGCCCCAAGCACGTAGATCATCTCCTTGAAGCCGCGTTTGTACTTGTCCATGAAATAGGCGACGTCCGCGGCGAAATAGGTATATGATCCGTCCGACTTGACCAGCGGCCGGTCGATATCGTCGCCGACGGCCGTCGAGCGGAACAGCGTCTGCTCGCGATCCTCCCAGTCCTCGGGCACCTGGCCCTTCGGCGGCGGCAACGTGCCCTTGTAGACATGGCCGTTCATCGTCAGTTCGTTGATCGCGGTGCGGATGCGCTTCTCGCCGTCGGCGTGCAGATCGCGCTCGGAGAAGAACACGTCGTGATGCACGGCCAGCGCGTCGAGATCCTCGCGGATCATAGCCATCATGGCGACGATCGCCTTGTCCCTGACGATGGCAAGCGATTCCTCTTCCGGCATCTGCAGAAGATCACTGCCATAGTCCTTCGCCAGCGCCTCGCCGACCGGCACCAGGTAGTCGCCGGGGTAGAGCCCTTCGGGAATCTCGCCGATCTCGTCGCCCAGCGCCTCGCGGTAACGCAGCATCACCGACCGCGCCAGCACGTCGATCTGAACGCCGGCGTCGTTGATGTAGTATTCCTTGGTCACGTCGTAACCGGCAAAGCCGAGCAGGTTCGCAAGCGCATCGCCGACGACCGCCCCGCGGCAGTGGCCGACATGCATCGGCCCGGTCGGGTTGGCCGAAACATACTCGACGTTGATCTTCATGCCGCCGCCGAGATCGGAATGGCCGTAACCGGCTTCCTGTTCCAGGATCGTCGAAAGCTGCTTGCGCCAGAAACCGTCCGCCAGCTTCAGATTGACGAAACCGGGACCGGCAATGCCCGCCTCCTCGACATCGCGGTCTTCGGAGAGTTTCGCGGCAAGCTTCTCGCCGAGTTCGCGCGGCGCCATACCGGCCTGCTTGGCCAGCACCAGCGCGGCATTGGTGGCGACATCGCCATGCGACGCGTCGCGCGACGGCTCGATGCCGAGTTTGCCAAAGTCGAGCGTGCCGCCATTGACCGCCTCGATGCCGAGAGCTTCCACGGCCTTGACGACCCGATGACGAAACTCGGTGAAGATATTCATGGTCATTGTCCTGGATGAAATCGGTAAACCGGCAGCCGGTTTGCGGGGCGTGGCTATCGCAATTCCGGTGTGCGGTCAAACAGCCTGCGGTGCTCCGACTGGGCAAACGTGTCGGTCATGCCGGCCAGATAGTCGGCAACGCGGCGTGCAAGCGCCGGCTCTTCCAACTGCGATAGCTTGTCGATCCAGTGACCGCCCATCTTTTCGGGCTGGCGCATGAAGGCGCCGAACAGGTCGCGCACGATGTCCTCGGCCTGCGCACGCACCCGCATAACGTCCGGATGGCGGTACATGTTGGCGAACATGAAGGATTTCAGTTCCTTTTCCAGTTTCGCCATTTCCGGCGAAAACTCAGCCATCGTCCGGCCCGCCGCATAGATCTCCGCCACGCCGGATGGTTGCAGCGATACCAGGTTGGCCTTGGTCTGCGCGATGACGTCCTCGACCATCCGGGTGATCAGGCGCCGGGTCGTCTCGTGTCCCCGCCGGCTGTCGTCGAGGCCCGGATAAAGGCGATCGACCTCGTCGATGATCTCGCGCGGCAATCCGACCTCGCGCAACATGCCGAAGCTTAGCAGTCCCGCGCGCAGGCCGTCATCGATATCGTGCGTATTGTAGGCGATATCGTCGGAAATCGCCGCCAGTTGCGCTTCCAGCCCGGCATGCTTGTCGATCTCCAGGTCATGCAGCTCGCAATAATTGAGAATGGTCGGCGGTACCGGGCCGTGTATGCCCTCGCCCGTCTTCGGATCCTTCAGAGGCCCGTTGTGCTTGACCAGCCCTTCCAGCGTTTCCCAGGTCAGGTTCAGCCCGTCGAACTCGGCGTAGCGGCGTTCCAGCTTGGTCACCACGCGCAGCGCCTGCGCGTTGTGATCGAAACCGCCGAAATCGGCCATGCATTCGTCCAGAACGTCCTCGCCGGTGTGACCGAACGGCGTGTGGCCGAAATCGTGGACCAGCGCCACGGCTTCGGCGAGATCCTCGTCGACCCGGAAGGCGCGCGCCAGCGCCCGCGCGATCTGGGACACCTCGATCGTGTGCGTCAGCCGCGTGCGGTAGTGGTCGCCCTCATGGCTGAAGAAGACCTGGGTCTTGTGCTTGAGCCGGCGAAAAGCCGTGGAATGGACGATACGGTCGCGATCGCGCTGGAACTCGGTTCGGGTCCGGCTGTGCGGTTCGTCGGTGAAGCGGCCACGGCTCTTCGCCGGATCGGTCGCGTAGACCGCCCGTTCGCCCAGACCGAAACCGATGCCCTGCAACGTTTCGTTCGAAACCGGTTGCATGTTCGCCTGTCTCCCCTGCCCGCCGCCATATGCGCGCCGTATTGACGCGGACCGCACTGCTTCATACCTATGATGCACAGCGTTGAACACAATATGAACCGCAACGGCGCAAGGATTTGACACGATGACCGCGCATCCGAAGATGGCAGACAAGAGCGTCTCGATGACCGATGCCTGCGCCGCGCGCGTAACGAAAATCCTCGCCGGCGAAACAGAAAACCGTGCATTGCGCATTTCCGTCGAGGGTGGCGGCTGCTCCGGCTTTTCCTACAAGTTCGATCTCGTTCCAGGACCGGCCGAGGATGATGACATCGTCCTGGAGAAAAACGGCGCCACCATCCTGATCGACTCGCTCTCGATGGTCTACATGGCCGGGTCCGAGATCGATTTCGTCGACGATCTCATTGGCCAGTCCTTCCAGATCCGCAATCCGAACGCCGTCGCAAATTGCGGCTGCGGAACGTCCTTCTCGATCTGAGACGCTCAGCGAAAGGAATTGAGGCCCGGATTTCTCCGGGCCTTTTTGTATCTAGTCCTCGCCGAGGTCTTCGGGCAGGGCGAGATTGAGCACGATGGCCAGCACAGCGGCTGGCAACAGGCCGGAGGTCAGCAGGATCTGCGCTGTCTTCGGCAGGTGCTGCAGCGCCGCCGGCTCGAGTTGCAGTCCGAGACCGACCGACAGCGAGACCGCGAAAATCACCATGTTGCGCCGGCTCCACTTGACGTCGGACAGCATGTTGACGCCGGCCGCCGCCACCATGCCGAACATCACGATGACGCCACCGCCGAGCACGTTGATCGGCACCGTCGACACCGCGGCGCCGAACTTCGGGATCAGGCCGCAGATGATCAGGAAGATCGCGCCATAGGTCACGACATGCCGGCTCATCACGCCGGTAATCGAGATGAGGCCGACATTCTGGCTGAACGAAGTGTTCGGCAAGCCGCCGAACACGCCGGCAACAGCGGTACCGAGACCGTCGGCGAATGTCGCTCCCGAGATCTCCTTGTCGGTCGCTTCGCGGCCCGCGCCGCCCTTGCAAATGCCGGATGTGTCACCGACCGTCTCGATCGCCGAAACGACCGCCATCAGGCACATGCCGATGATGATCGCCGCATTGAACTCCACGCCCCACTTGAACGGAAGCGGCAGCGCGAAGACGGCGGCATTCCCGATGTTGCCGAAATTGACCTGCCCCATGAAGAAGGCGACGACATAGCCCGCGATCAGTCCGGCCAGAACCGCCGCGACCGAAAGGATGCCACGGGCGAAGAACTTGAGCCCGAGCGTCACCAGGATCACGACGACCGCCGGGAACCACATCGCCAGGGAGCCGTATTCCGGCTTGCCGATCAACGGCACGCCACCGGCCGCGTACTGGATGCCGACGCGGATCAGCGCCAGGCCGATCATCAGCACGATGAGGCCGGTCACCAGCGGCGGCAGCGCGAAGCGGATGCGCCCGATAACAGTGCCGAGCAGGAAGTGGAACACACCGCCGATGGCGACCCCGGTCATCAACCCGGCAAGTCCGGCGACGCCCTGCCCCGCCACCGCCGGGATCATCACCGGCAGAAAGGCGAAACTGGTGCCTTGCACGATCGGCAGCCTGGCCCCGACCGGGCCAAGTCCGATTGTCTGAAGCAACGTCGCGATGCCGGCGAACAACATCGACATCTGGATCATGTAGATCATGTTCGGAAAATCAGGCGAATTCGACCCAAAACCGAAACCGGCGGCGCCGGCGACGATGATCGCCGGCGTCACGTTTGATACGAACATCGCCAGCACGTGCTGTATGCCAAGCGGCACTGCATGTGCCAATGGCGGCGTATAATTTGGATCGCGCAACTGTTCGGCGGTCCCCAGAACGGAATCGGCCATTTTGTCCCCTCTTTCTCATCACCCATCGATGGGCAATTGAAAAAGGCTACGCGAACATGACACTCTGGCAAGAACATCTTGAGACGATTCCCGCGTTATGGGCAGGAAATTCATGAAAATCGCCACCTGGAACATCAACGGGGTCAAGGCCCGCCTCGAAACGGTGAAGAGCTGGCTGGAGCAGGCTTCGCCCGACATCGCCTGCCTGCAGGAGATAAAATCGGTCGACGAGAACTTCCCGCGCGAGGCCTTCGAAGCCCTCGGCTACCATGTGGAAACACACGGTCAGAAGGGATTCAATGGGGTCGCGATACTCTCGAAGCTGCCGTTCGACGAAGTCAATCGCGGCCTGCCTGGCGACGACAGCGACGAGCAGGCGCGCTTCATCGAGGGTGTGTTTTCGGTCGAAGGCGGCGCATTGCGCGTCGTTTCCCTCTACCTGCCGAACGGCAATCCCGTCGACAGTCCGAAGTTTCCCTACAAGCTTTCCTGGATGGATCGGCTGCATAAATGGGCCGAAGAACGCCTCGCGCTCGAGGAGCCGTTCATTCTCGCCGGCGACTACAATGTTATCCCCCAACCGGAAGACTGCCACGATCCTAAGGTGTGGGAGGGCGACGCGCTGTTCCGCCCGGAAAGCCGCACGGCTTTCCGCCGGCTGGTCAATCTCGGCCTGACAGAAGCGGTGCGTTCGGTTACCGATGCGCCCGGCATCTATACGTTCTGGGATTACCAGGCCGGCGCGTGGCAGAAAAACAACGGCATACGCATCGATCACCTGCTTATGTCGCCGGAAGCCGCAAACCTGTTGCGGTCGGCGGAAATCGACAAGCATGTCCGTGCATGGGAGAAACCCTCCGATCACGTTCCGGTCGTCATCGACTACGCTGCCTGACGCCCGCGCCTTTGCCGCAACAAGGTCTCATGATACGCTCCCGCTACGGAGGCCGTCATGCGGATCACCACGATAGTAAGCGCCATATTCCTTGCTTTCGGTCTGGCCGGGACTTCGATTGCCGGCGAGGACTGCACCTGCCGCGGCAACGGCCAGGACGTCCCGGAAGGCCAGACTGTCTGCCTGAAAACCGCATCCGGCATGAAGCTCGCCCGCTGCGAGCGCGTCCTCAACAACACATCCTGGAAGATTCTGGACAGCGATTGCCCGACAGCGGCGCTGCCGCAGCAATCCGTCATCGTCCGCAATAGAAGCTAGAAAACGGTCAGTTCTTCGCAGCAAGCGCGATGGCCGTGCGCCGATCGGCTTCCGAGGCGACCGCGAAAGCCTCTTCCTGCAGGGCGCGAATCCAGTGCCGTTCGGGCTCCTGGGCCTTGTTGAGCGCGCTCGTCAACATCGACAGGCCACGCACGGACCGGCCGGAGTCGAACAGTATCTTGCCGAGCATCGCTTCCGAGCCGATATGGCCCTTGCGCGCGGCAAGATTGAACCAGCGCGCCGCGGTTACCGGATCGGACGGGCCGCCCTCGCCCACCAGATACATGCGGCCGAGTTCGAACTGGGCATCGGCATCGCCGAACTGGCTTGCCGCCTGCAGGAACAGTTGACGCGCCCGCGACGGATCGGCTGAAACGGGAGAATTGGGAATGCCGCGCCGCAGATAATTGGCCATCGACATCAACGCATGTGCCACGAAAGTCTCGTCACGCGTACCCGGAGCCGCCCCCTCGTTGACCAGGCCTTCGTATAGCCTGAAGGCCTCGTAGTCGTCTTCCTGCACCCCGTCACCCGACGCATACATGGTGGCGAGTTTCCAGCGAGCTCCGGCGTGGCCCTGCTCGGCCGCATCACGGTAAGCTTTCAGCGCCTCGTCCTTGCGGCCGTTCTTGTATGCGGAAAAGCCGAAACGGAACAGAACCCACGGGCCCTTCTGACTGCCTTCCGCCGCCTGCGCGAAAGACGGCTGGGAGATTGCAGGCGTCAGCAATAGCGCCAACGAACATGCCATCGCCGTCAACGCCGTCCCCGTTCGGCTGGGATTGTTGTTTTTGGACCGGGCGGTCGTCATTTCACAAACTGCGTTCCTGAATGCCAGCGTAGTGCTGCATAGCTTTTACTCGAAACCCGCTGCCTTTTCGGCACACCAACCGGATGCGCCCGGTTTATGGCGGCAAATGGGCACACCGCCGTCCACCGGTTCTAAACCGACTCTTTGCCCAAATGTGTTGCCAAATCGTCACAAAGCCTTCGATTTCGCGGTTTCTTTAAACAGGCCCGACCAGACAGGCGAAATCATCACTGCAAACAAAAAACCCGCCGCGAAGGCGGCGGGTTTTCGAAATCACTTTCCGAACAGGCTAGAACGATACCCGGAAGTTCGCTCCGACTGCATAGGTCCAGTCGCTACCGACGGTATAGGCGAAGGAGTTGCCCGGATTGCCAGGGGTCGGGTCGGCGGCAACAGACTTGCCGGCAAGGTGCGTGACGGCGCCGCCGAGACGCAGTTCGCTACGCTCGCCCTTCACCGAAACGCCGGACGCCAGCGTCCACGTGTTGGTGTAGGCGTCTTCAGTGGTCGATACGCCCTTGTCCCAGGTGAGGCTGAGCGAACCGGAAACCATGTCGGTGAAGGCGTGGCCGATACCGCCTGTCACTGTCCAGCCGTCCTGCCAGAAGTAGTCGAGCTGGTAGTCGCCGGCCAACGGAGTGCCGTCGATCGTATAATTGAGCGTTTGCAGCACACTCCAGTCGGTCCACTTGATCGAACCGAATGCGAGCCAGCCCGGTGCGATGCCGCTCTGGAGCTTCATCTCGACCGACTGCGGAAGCGTGCCGTATCCGCTTGCCGTGGTCGAGCCGACAGCCTGCGTGACGAAAGAACCCTCCGCGGAACTCGGCGATTGCGTGACAGCCGAACGGTACAGGATCTGTGCGCGCAACGCGATCTCCGGGATCTCGTACGCAGCGCCGATCCGGTATCCGGGGCGGTACTTGTCGGCGAAGCTCAGCGTCGCGTTCGTGTTGCCGAGTGCGGCGACGCTGACGGTCTGGGAGTAGTCGAAGTCCTGCAGGAAGCCGCCGCCGAGAATCCACAGCCGCCCCTTGCCTGCATTGAAATACGCGCCGCAGGTCAGGCCGAACTCGGTGGAGGTGAAACCTTCGCTGATCGTGCCGGTGCCGTCCGCTGTCCGGCCGGCCGCGATGGCCTGCGTGCCGTACGTCGCGGCAGCGCCGAATGACTGGGTATAGGTTCCGGCGCACGACAGGTTGTCGTGCAGATTGAGCTTGATGGCTCCCGACGGTACGGCATAAGCGTCGGAATAGTCGCCATCAGTGGCGGGCGCGCCGCCAATCGTCTCGTAGCCGCGCTTCGGCGCGACATAGAGCGCGCCCATGCGCGTTGCGAAATTGCCGTCCTCGAACAGGATATCGGTGTCGGCAGTGCCGCGGCTGAATCCTCCCGCCATGGCGTTGCCGGTAAGCGCGGTGGCGCAGAGCAGACCGCAAAGAACTGTCTTGTTACCCTTGAGCATTCTATCCTCCAACCCGGGTTTTTTGCTATTTTTGCAGGGAACGCCGCCCGCTTTTCAAGCGCATTTTCGCCAGATCATCGCCATAATTTGCAAACGCTCCGTTACGGCACATTCGCCGCGGCAGAAAATCTGATGAATTACGTTTACGTCAACGGCAAAGCGCGTAACCCGGCCTTCGAAATCGGTCGAAAAATCGGGATTTTTGCTGCGTAACAACGAAAAACGGACCGAAAAAGCCCGTTGTTGCAAAACCGTCACAATAGCTAAAATTGTGTATTTCGCGTTGTTATTGCCCTCTCCTCCACGCCCACCGGCGTAGCGTTTGATCAGCCGATCTGGTCGAGCCGCTCCAGTGCCGTCTTCAGAGAATCGCGCTCTGAAAGGACCTCCTGGAGCTTTTGGCGTTCTCCGGCAACGATTTCCGGCTTGGCATTGGCCAGGAACTTTTCGTTACCGAGTTTGCCCTCCAGTTTCTTGATGTCCGCTTCCACCTTGCCCATCGCCTTGTTCAGGCGTCCCCGTTCCGCATCGACGTCGATCAACCCGCCCAGCGGCAGGCAGGCGGTTGCCTCGCCCACGATGATCTGCGCCGAGCCCTTCGGCACTTCGCTTTCGATGAGGATATCCTCGACGCGCGCCAATCGCTTGATCGCCGGGTCGTGTCGCAGCAGTCGCTGGCCTGTCTCTTCGTTGCCGCCAACAATGACCAGCGGCACCATTGCGGATGCCGGGACATTCATCTCCGCCCGCACCGAGCGGATGCCGGTGACGAGGTCGATTAGCCAGTTGATTTCGCCGGCAGCCGCATCATCCGCGAATCCCGGCGTCGGCCATTCGGCATGGCACAGCAGATCGCCTCCGCGGTCGGCCGTCAGCGCCCACAATTCCTCTGTCATGAACGGCATGAACGGGTGCAGAAGCTTGTAGATACCGTCAAGCACATGGGCGGCGCAGGCCTGCGCCTCCGCCTTGGCGTTCTCGTCATCGCCGTTGAAAACCGGCTTCAGCAGTTCGAGATACCAGTCGCAGAACGTGTTCCAAACGAAACGGTAGGCAGCGCTCGCCGCATCGTTGAAACGGAACTGGTCGATACCTTCCGCGACCTCGCGGGCCGCCTTGGAAAACTCGGTCAGGATCCAGCGGTCGATCTGCAGCGTTGCGTCTTCCGGACGGAAGGAGGGATCGAGCCGTACGCCGTTCATCTCCGCGAAGCGCGTTGCGTTCCACAGCTTGGTCCCGAAATTGCGGTAGCCGGCTATGCGTGCCGGGTCGAGCTTCACGTCGCGGCCCTGCGCCGCCATGATCGCCAGCGTGAAACGCAGGGCATCGGCGCCATACTCATCGATCAGTTCCAGCGGGTCGATGACATTGCCTTTCGACTTCGACATCTTCTGACCGAGCTTGTCGCGCACGAGCGCATGCACATAGACGGTCTCGAACGGCTCGACCGGCGTGCCGTCCTCATCCTTCATGAAGTGCAGGCCCATCATCATCATGCGGGCGACCCAGAAGAAGATGATGTCGAAGCCGGTTACCAGGACACTGGTCGGGTACCAGGTTTTCAGCGCCTCTGTCTGCTCCGGCCAGCCAAGTGTCGAGAACGGCCACAACGCCGACGAGAACCATGTGTCGAGAACGTCCTCGTCGCGGGTCAGTTCAACAGCCTCGCCGTAATGCGCTTTCGCCGCCTCGGCCGCCTCTTCCTCGCTCTTTTCCACGAAGACGGTCCCGTCCGGCCCGTACCAGGCCGGTATCTGGTGCCCCCACCAAAGCTGGCGCGAGACGCACCACGGTTCGATGTTCTCCATCCAGTTGAAGTAGGTGTTCTCCCACGTCTTCGGAACGAACTGGGTGCGCCCCTCGCGCACGGAGGCGATGGCCGGCTCGGCCAGCGTCTTCGCGTCGGCGAACCACTGGTCGGTCAGCATCGGCTCGATGACGACATGGGACCGGTCCCCGAAGGGCTGCATGATCTTCTTGTTCTCGACGAACGGGACTTCGTTGCCGTCCTCGTCCCTCGTCATCACGGCAAGCCCGTCCGCATTGATGTCGGCGACGATCTTCTTGCGCGCTTCGAGACGGTCAAGCCCCCGGTAGCTTTCCGGCACCAGGTTGATCGCGTCGACGTCCGCCTCGGAAGGCAATGCGCCAGACTTCACGATCTGCATTGCCTTGCCGGCTTCTTCGGCATAGGGCGCGCCATCGCCGCGCATCGCCGCGGTTTCGTCCATCAGCCGGTAGAGCGGGATGTTGTTCCGTTTGGCGACCTGATAGTCGTTGAAGTCGTGAGCGCCGGTGATCTTGACCGCGCCGGAGCCGAATTCGGGATCCGGATATTCATCGGTGATGATCGGAATCAGGCGGCGGTGCTCTTTCGGCCCGACCGGAATTTCGCACAGCTTGCCGACGATCGGCGCGTAGCGTTCGTCGGAGGGATGGACGGCGACCGCGCCGTCGCCCAGCATCGTTTCCGGTCGCGTCGTGGCAATCGAGATGTAATCGCGCATCTCGCGCAGCGTCACATTCCCGTCCGCGTCTTTCTCGACATATTCGTAGGTTTCCCCGCCGGCCAACGGGTACTTGAAGTGCCACATGTGGCCATCGACTTCCTTGTTCTCCACCTCGAGGTCGGAGATCGCGGTTTCGAACTTGGGATCCCAGTTGACCAGCCGTTTCCCGCGATAGATCAGGCCTTCCTTGTGGAGCTTGACGAAAACCTCGAGCACCGCCGCGGACAGCCCCTCGTCCATCGTGAAGCGTTCGCGTGACCAGTCACAGGACGCACCGAGCCGTTTCAGCTGATTGAAAATCATGCCGCCGGATTCGTTCTTCCAGCGCCAGACCCGCTCGATGAATTTCTCCCGGCCCATCTCGCGCCGGCTCATGTTCTCGCCGCCTTCGGCCAGTTGCCGTTCGACTACCATCTGCGTCGCGATGCCGGCATGGTCCATGCCCGGCTGCCACAGCACGTTCTTGCCGTTCATCCGCTGGTAGCGGATCATGATGTCCTGCAGCGTATTGTTGAGTGCATGGCCCATATGCAGCGAACCGGTAACGTTCGGCGGCGGGATCACGATGCAATAGGGATCGGCGCCTTCCTTGGCGCCCGCGCCGGCGGCAAAAGCGTCGGCCTCGTCCCAGATTTTGGCAATTCTCGGTTCGACGCTGGCAGCGTCAAAGGTCTTGTCGAGCATAAGGAGTGTCCGCGAGCGAAGTCGGTGAGTTCAGCGCCCGTGTAAATCCGATGCCCGCCCGCCTGTCAACAAAGCGAAGAAAGCGTCACGCCGTGCGCGGTTCGCCTCGTGCGATCCGCTCGATTTCACCGCGCACCAGCCGTTCGACCAGAGAAGGCAGGTTGTTGTCGAGCCAATCCTGCAGCATCGGGCGCAACATCTCTTCCGCAATCATGTCGAGATCGCGCCCGTTCTTGTCGATAAGCACTTCCGACAGGCTGGAGAAGGAGTGCGAAACGCTCTGCGAAACAGCCTCTGAGACGAGGGCATTGCTGTCATGTTCCGCCGCTCCCAGCTGCGGCGGCTTCGCGTCGCCGACCTTGCCGCGCAGCAGACTGCCCACCTGACGGAATGCGCCATTGTCTTCCTCGGTGAAGCGGGCGCCGTATTTCGCCTGCCGTTCGGCGGCCAGCACGTCGCGGTCGACCGGATTGAACTCCGCGCGCAATGCCGCTTCGACCTCGGAAATGTCCGGTTCCGGCAACGCATCCATCGTGAAAGCCGGCGCAGCCGGTTTCGAAACTACGTCTGCGGCTTGACTGGCTTTCGGCTGACTGTTTCCAGAGCGTTCCTGTTCCAGGTAGGAAGTGACCGCTTCAGCTATGTCGCTCGGCATCTCGCCGGATTGCCCGCGCTCCGTACGCGGAGCGTTCGGTAGCGCTGCCTGCGGTACGCGCGCCCTGTCACCGGCATCATTGGCGGCCGGCGGCGGCACTGTGGTTTCCGGTTCTGCGGGAGCGATATCTTCCGGTTTGGGCTCGGGAGCCTTCGTCTGGCTTTCGCCTGCATCGATAATCCGGCGAATGGACGCCAGGATATCATCCATCGAGGGTTGCTGTTCGCGAACCGCGTTGCTCTGTGCCATGTCGTGTCTGCCGTTAGCGTCACATTGCCGGTTCATCCGGCGAATCATGCTTACGACGATAGCGAATGATCAGGGCAATGAGAATCCCGCCGCCATAGCCAGCGGCAACGACCCACAACATTAAGAGTTTGTTATGGTTAACGCCCGTCCGGGGTGCGCAGACCGAACCACTTGTCCTTGACGGCCTCGTAGTGCTCTTTCGGGTCGTGCAACGCGACCTTGAGCCCGAGCTGCTGGGCCGTCAGCCGGCCGATTGCCGAACGCAGCGCATAACTGGAGACCACGACATTGCGCTGGGCCTGGACAAGAGCGATCTGTGCATCGAGAGCGTCGGCCTGGGCATTCAGAACGTCCAGCGTGGTACGCTGACCCACATCGCGTTCCTGCACGACACCGTCAAGTGCGAGCCGAGAGGCGCGAAGCGTCTCCTGATTGGCGGAAACGGCGGCCTGCGAGGCCTGCAACTGCGTCCAGGCAGAAGCGACGGCAGCGCGCACCTGATCGCGGGCGACATCGGTGTTGATGCGTGCCTGGCCAAGCTGTTCCTTCCTTTGGCGGACCGTGGCGCTCGCCTGGCCGCCCTGATAAATCGGAACAGTGACCTGCGCTCCGATGGTGGCGCTGTCATTGGTGAAATCGCTGCCGGTGGAAGCCGAGTAGCTCGTGTAGTTCCGTGAGACCGAAGCCGACAGGCCGATTTGCGGAAGGAAAGCGCCTTCGGCGGCCTTCACGCTGAACAGGCCCGAATCGACAAGGTGATTGCGCAGCCGGATGGCCGGATGTTCGGCAAACGCGATCGACTGCGCCTGCTCCAGAGAACGCGGCATGCCGCGCGTCAAAGCGGATGGCGACTGAAGTTCCCCCGGCTCCGAACCGGTCAACTGCCGATAAACGGCAGCGCTCGAAAGCGCGGCAGCGCGGGCGGCCTCAAGCTGTGCCTGCGCGGCGGCACGGCTTGCGCGCGCCTGCTCCACGTCGGTGCGCGTTCCCTCGCCCACATCGAACCGCGCCTGCGCGGCACGTACCTGCTCGTCGAGAAATGCGAGGTTGCGCTGCCGGAACGCCGCGATCTGGCGGTTCTGCACGACGTCCATATAGGCCTGCGCCGTATCGAAGAGGACGTTCTGCTCCGTGTTGCGCAGGTTCTCGCGTTCCGCAAGCACGCCCGACGACGCGGAACGCACATTGTTGCGCGTCTGAAAACCGTCGAAAATCGACTGGTTGATATCGATACCGAAGCTGGCACCCGTAACCCCGCGCCCCGAGGAATCGCTCCAAGTATTATTGATACCCGATGTACCCTGCACCCGCGGCCGATAACCCGACTTCGCCAGCGAGACGTTCTCATCCTGGATGCGAACGCCGGCCCGGGCGGAATTCAGTTCGGAGTTATTCTCGTAGGCTTTGGCGAGGGCGCCGAAGATGTTTTCGGCAGCCGCGATCTGCGGTGCGAGGGAAACGGAAACAGCGACTAACGCTGCAATTAGAGGCTTGCGCATCCGTACGATCCTGACAACAACGGCCAAATAAGGTGCTTTGACCTTGGTTTTTAGTTTATCGCGACAGCGACGGGCAATCCCCATACGGGAACTTATTCACGAGTGTTGCAGGGCGGCAACCATAACACATCCTCGCCTACAACGAGAATTCCGGCTCCTTTTGGAAACCGGGAAGCTCCTTGACTGACAGATTGAACGCCCTGCGGCCGGAAACGACGTCACCGTCCTTGACATAGAGTGTGGCGAATCCGCTTAGCCCATGGCCTTCGACGACAACGAGTCGGCCGCCATCCTTCATCTGGTCGAACAGGGCGGAGGGAACCTCGTCAGCGGCGCCGCCGACGAAGATCACATCATACGGGCCTTCCGAAGCGTAGCCTTGATTGAACGGCCCGGTCACTACCGCGACATTGTCGAAACCGTTCTCGATCAGGATGTCCGTTGCCCGGGCTGCCAGTTCCTCGTCCGATTCGAGTGCGATCACGGCGCTGCCGAGCTTGGAAAGCACTGCCGACGAATAGCCGGTACCACAGCCGATATCGAGGACAAGGTCCGACGGCGTCACATCGGCAAGCTGCGCCAGGCGGGCAAAGGGCGACGGTTCCATTACATACCGGCGCGCGGTCGCGCCCGAGCCGCTGATTTCGATATCGTCGTCGATATAGGCGAAGGCTTTGCGCTGGTCGGAAACAAATGCCTCACGCGGAACGGAGAGCATCGCGTCGAGCAGCCGCAGATTGGTAACGTCGGTCGTTCGGACCTGGCTATCGACCATTGCTTGGCGCAGTTCGTCGAAATGTTGGCCCATGGCTCTCGATCCGTCCCGGTTGCATCCGCGTTCACCCCGTCACAACGAACCCTGAGAATTTGGAGGCCTCGCCCGGAATCGAACCGGGGTGCAAGGATTTGCAGTCCTCTGCGTAACCACTCCGCCACGAGGCCGTAACAGGGTTATTGTGTATGGCGCGTCGTGTTAACAGAGGGTTTTTCCCCCGGCAAGCGCCATCGTTTCATCCTCGACGTTTTTCTTTTCCGAGTTTGGCCCAACGCAGAAGCGCCTTGCGCCGCCAGCGCCGCACTCGCGGAATATCATGCGCCAGCACGAGCAGGCCGAGCGGCAACATCCAGAATCCCACGATCGGCAGGAATCCGACGGCGCCGCCGACCACCAGCGCCGATCCGAGCGCTATGCGCCCGCGGCGGGAACCGGGGATCGGCACGGTGCGATTCAGCACCTTTATCGTAGCTTTTGTCGGGTAGCGCGACGCGCTTTGCCCGTCCTCTTTTTCGTCTGTCATGCAAGTCCCCGGTGACGCTTTGCAGATAAGCGTTCAAGGACGCGTTCGCCAACCCGCCCGCTCTCGGCTCCCGAGGCTTTTTTCTGCCGACATGACAAAGCATAAAAAAGTTTCATTCGCGCCTTGGCAAATCGGAACGACCTTTGATATAGGCTCCGCTCAGCCTTCAAGGCGCATTCCCCGGTAGCTCAGTGGTAGAGCACTCGACTGTTAATCGATCGGTCGCTGGTTCGAATCCGGCCCGGGGAGCCAGTTTCAAAGGGGTCGGCCTATTCGCCGGCCCCTTTTTGCTTTCAGGATTTCACTGCGCTCAGTGCCGTGCCGCCGTCTCCATGCGCACCGCGCCCAGCGCGATTGCCATCGCCTCACCCTCATCTTCACCTGCAAACAAGCGGTTCTCTGCCTCGCGGAACATGTCGTTGAATCCGATCTCGTCTGCAAAGGTGACACCGCCGACGCGCACCGCGACCGCATCGCTGGAGCCGGCCGGAGCGAAGTATATGTCGCGCACGCTCGTGGCGATTCGCTCGGAAATGTCGCGCGCATCCGCCTCGTCGGCACCGGGCAGGAAAACGCCGAACATGGTCGCCCCGATCCGACCGACGACATCGTCGGCTCGAACGGACGACCGGATCGCCATGGCGATGAGTGCCAGCGCTTCGTCGCCCGCCTCCAGACCGTAGCGCCGGTTGATCTCGCGCAGATGGTCGGCATGCACAATCAGGAAGGCCCCAGAGGGATTGTTCGCATCGCCCGTCTTTCTTCGCCGCTCGACGATGTCGGAGAAGACGCCAGGCCGATAAAAGTCCGTCAGACGGTCATGCGAAGCAAAATGGTTTAGCTCCCTTTGCCGTCGCGCAAGCTGCGCGCGCTGCACGCACACGATAGCCAGCAGCGGAAGACAGACGACGACCGGCACCAACGCTGCGCTGATGACGCTGCGTCCGAACGGAGTCAGGGCCGGCACGTAAAGCAATAAATAATTTGCCACCGCCGAGACCCCGAGGCTGGCTGTTAGACCGACCGCGAAGAAGGTGATGTTTCGTTTCAGGACTGCGGATGAAGCTTGCAATTTGGACGCCCCGTTGTCGTGTTTTCTCACCGACGAAGGGCTAACGCTGCCAGACTGTAAAAGGGGTTTCCCGAATAGGTAGAATTTGAATGACTGCTCGCTCAATTGTGGAAATCCGGCCGCATGGTTGATCAGCGATGTTCGACCGGTTTCACGGCAGCCGGCAGTTTGGATTCACACGGCCCGCACCCAGCTTGCTGCCGTAGCAAATCTCGATTCTAGGTAACATGCCGGCTATAATACCGGCGATACCAAGACTTCGCACTTGTATGTCGATTTCAGTGAGACAGCCGTCCCCCAGGAAGGTCCGCGCCGGCGAAATTATCCGCGCGCGAAGCTTCGATACGGGTTTGCGCCAGGCTCAGCAGCGCGTTGGCGACTTCGTCCTCACTCCAGCCGGCAGCAAGCGCCCGCGCGATCAGCGCATCAAACTCCGATTCGATGGAAGCCTCGCAATCGAGATCCCGGTCGCCGGCAATGCCTGAGGAACGAAATATCATGCCACTATCCTCGAAATCGCGCCTGAAGGCGCCACGCTACTTCCAACACGACGAATCGTCAGCACAATGGCCCCGGCACGCTCAATGTCGCGCCTGATAGCCGGCTCGCGATGAGATCCTCCGCACATCTAAGCATAGTCGCGCAGCCGAATCACCCGAAAAACACCGGCCCGGACAGCACACCCTGAGGAACATGGACCGTTCGCCTTGCGCCGGACTGTAAAAACTTACCACGCGCCTGATCCAGTACGGCACAAATCGCGTAACATGCTGCAATACCGGCAAAGATTTTGACGATGAAAGACATTTTCCCCTCCGATCTCCCCGAAGCACCCGTACTTGTCTGGTTTCGCAACGACCTGCGCGTTGACGACAATCTGGCGTTGAGGCGTGCGGCGGAAAGCGGCAATCCGGTGATCCCGGTCTTCATTCTCGAAGACGGACGCGACACCCTTCCGCTGGGCGGCGCGCAAAGCTGGTGGCTGCATCATTCCCTCGCCGCCCTGTCGCAAGAACTTGCGATACTTGGCACGCGGTTGCTTCTCAGGAAAGGCGATCCGCAAGAGATCATCGACGAGCTGATCGAAACGACGGGCGCGCAGACCGTGTTGTGGAACCGTCGTTACTCACCGGAACCGATCGAACGCGACGCCGTCATCAAGTCAAAACTGCGCGACCGTGGAATCCTTGTCGAAAGCCATGATGGCCAATTGCTGCACGAACCGACCCGGCTGAAGACCGGCTCCGGCGGCCCCTATCGTGTCTATACGCCGTTCTGGCGCGCTTTCAGCGAAGAACCGCCGCCGCGCCCGCCGGTCAGCGTCCCTAGGAAATTGACATCCTCCGACAAGGATATCCCGGTCGACGATCTCGCGGGGTGGAATCTTCTGCCCGTCGAACCGGACTGGTCCGGCGGCATCGCGGCAGAATGGCGTCCGGGCGAAGCCGGCGCGAAAGAACGTCTCGAACGCTTCATCGAAGAGGCCCTCGACAGCTATGCCGACAAGCGCGACGTGCCCGGTGCGACCTTCACCTCGAAGCTGTCACCGCATCTTGCTTTCGGCGAAATCACGCCATTCCAGATCTGGCAGGCGACGGAGAATGTGCGCGACGATATCCCGTCCCGCGATTTGACAGTCTTTCGCAAGGAACTCGTCTGGCGGGAATTTTCTTACCACCTGCTGGTCAACTTCCCGTCCCTGCCGCACGACAACTACAATCCCGACTTCGACGCATTCCCATGGCATGCCCCGGAGACGCATCTCCGCTGCTGGCAACAAGGACAAACCGGATACCCGATCGTCGATGCGGGGATGCGCGAATTGTGGCAGACCGGCTGGATGCACAACCGCGTGCGCATGATCGTCGGCTCCTTCCTGGTCAAGCATCTCCTGATCGACTGGCGTCACGGCGAATCCTGGTTCCGCGACACGCTGGTCGATGCAGATCCGGCGTCCAACACGGCAAGTTGGCAATGGATCGCCGGATCGGGCGCGGACGCGGCGCCTTACTTCCGCATCTTCAACCCGATCCTCCAGGGAGAGAAGTTCGACAGCGACGGCGCCTATGTTCGCCGTTTCGTGCCCGAACTCGCCGGTCTGCCGGACAAGTATCTCCACAAGCCCTGGGAAGCACCGAAGCCGGTGCTCGACAAGGCCGGAGTGAAACTCGGCGAGACCTATCCTCGTCCTGTCGTCGAACACGGGGGCGCGCGCGAGCGCGCCCTCGCCGCCTATCAGCAAATGAAAGGAAAAGCCGCGTGACCGTGAATGTCATACCGCCGCTCGCCACGCAAAGCGTGCGGTCCAGAAAAAGAATTGCGGTTATCGGCAGCGGGATTTCCGGCGCGTCCGCCGCGTGGTCGCTGTCAATGCGCCATGACGTGACATTGTACGAGGCCGATGAACGGCCGGGCGGCCACACTTGCACGGTCGACATCGACTACGATGGGACGCCGATCGCCGTCGATGTCGGTTTCATCGTGTTCAACGGGCGAAATTACCCGAACCTCACCGCCCTCTTCCGCCATCTCGGCGTGGCGAGCGATGACACCAATATGAGCTTCGCACTGTCGCTCGATAACGGATGGCGCGAATGGTGCGGCGAGAACCTGCTTTCCCTCTTCGCCCAGAAGCGCAATCTCCTTTCGCCGTCCTTCTGGTGGATGCTGAAGGAGATCCTGCGCTTCAATCGGCAATGCCTCCTCGACCGGCAGGCCGGTCTGCTCGACCGCGTCACGATTGGCGACTATCTGGCGTTGAGAGGTTTTTCTGAGCATTTCTGCGACGATTATCTGATCCCGATGGCTGCCGCCATCTGGTCGACGCCACGAGTGCGCATGCTGGACTTTCCGGCCCGCTCCTTCGTCAACTTTTTCGAGAACCACCGCTTGCTGGAAGTGGTGCCGCCACTCTGGCAGACTGTTTCCGGTGGTTCGCGCAATTATCTCGACCGTCTTCTCGGCCAGTTCGAAGGCCGACTGCTGACCGGCACGCCGGTTCGGTCGGTCCGCCGTATCGCCGGCGGTGTCGCCGTTACCGACGGCGAAGGCCGCAGTGAGATTTATGATGACGTCGTCCTTGCCGCCCACACTGACCAGAGCCTTGCCATGCGCGAGCATGACATTGAGGACAGCGAACGCGCGATACTGGAAGCGATCCCCTACAGGCCGAACCGCGTCATCCTGCATCGCGACCCCTCCTTCATGCCGCGCCGAAAAGCCGCCTGGGCCGCCTGGAATTATCTTCGTGACAGCAATTCCGGCGAGGAAAGCGATATCTGCGTGACCTACTGGATGAACCGGCTGCAAAGCATCGATGCTGCAAAGCCGCTATTCGTTACGCTCAATCCCGTGCGGGAACCAGCGCCCGGCACGGTGTTCGGCGAATGGACATTCGATCATCCGCAATATGACAGCACAGCCTTCGAGGCGCAGCTCCGCCTCAATCGCATCCAGGGCCGAGGCGGAATCTGGTATGCCGGCGCCTGGACCGGCTACGGTTTCCACGAGGACGGGTTGCGTTCCGGCCTCGACGTCGCGACGTCTCTCGGCGGGATTGTGCCATGGCGGCCCGAAACCCTGGCCGAACCGGTGGAGGCCGGCATGTCTCTGGCGGCCGCGGAATGACGACGATCGCGCATGGCAACGTCTTGTTTCCGCCGGTCAATGAGCCGGCTCGGCTCTATCCGGGCAAGGTGATGCATGCCCGGTTGATGCCTTTCGGCCATCGCTTCACCTATCGCGTCTTCTCGCTTCTGGTCGATCTCGACAGGTTGGAAGAGGCAAACCGTCTGTCGCGCCTCTTTTCCGTCAATCGGCCGAACCTCGTTTCTTTTTATGAGGCCGACCATGTGGAAAAAGACAGCGGCGCATCGTCCCTGCGTACCTATGCCGATGAGCTGATCGCCGCCACGGGCCTTCCGCGTCCGGCACGCATCCACCTGCTCGCCTATCCGCGCATCCTCGGTTATGTCTTCAACCCGCTTTCCGTCTACTATTTCTACGACCACGCCGGCGATCTCACCGCGCTCATCTACGAAGTCCGCAACACCTTCGGCGAGCGCCACACCTATGTCTGCCCGATTGAACCCGGCCAGATGAACGTGTCAGGCATTCGCCAGGAACGCACCAAGATCTTTTATGTTTCGCCCTTTATCGATCTGGGCGCACGCTACCATTTTCGCATGCTGCCGCCTGGCGACCAGGTTCGCCTGCGCATCCTGGAAACCGAGGCCGGTAAACCGCTGCTTTCGGCCGCCTTCGCCGGTGAGGCGATGCCGCTCAACTCGGCCAGCCTCGCCGGGTTGCTCGCCCGCCTGCCCTTCATGACGCTGAAAATCATGGCGGGCATTCATTGGGAGGCTTTGAAGCTCTGGCTGAAGGGCGCCAAGTTCCATTCACGAGGCGCGCCTCCCGCGACCGTCAGTTACCGCGACCGTCAAAACACTCTGGAACCCGCCGAATAATCCGGTTAGGCTGATCATATGAGCGCTGATTACGAGTGTGTAAACGGATCCGCCTCTACGAGACGGATTGCCGATGAAATGATTTCAAAGGCGGTGCATCTTACACCGCAGAACGTCCGCCGCACCTTGCAGGGCATCCCGCTCAAGGCAAAACTGGTGCTGCGTGCGGCGACCCAACTGCCGCACGGCTCCCTTACCATCCAGCTGCCCGACAAGCGGATAGTCAAGGTCGGCGGCAACAATCCTGGTCCCGAAGCCGTTTTGATCCTGCACAACTGGAACCTGCCGATGCGTGCCATCTCCGAGGCGACCGTCGGCGTCGGCGAGAGCTATATGGAGGGCGACTGGGACAGTCCCGACGTCACGGCCTTCCTGGAACTGTTCGTTGTCAACGAGACGCTCGGCTACCAGATCGTGCGTGCCAACCACCTGTTCCGGATCGCCAACAACGTGCGGCACTGGCTGAACCGGAACACGAAGACCAAGGCCAGGAAAAACATCTCCGCCCATTACGATCTCGGCAATGCGTTCTACTCACGTTGGCTCGACCCGAGCATGACCTATTCATCGGCGCTGTTCGCCGACGGCGCCAACGATCTGGAATCGGCGCAGGCCGCCAAGTACCGCGCGCTCGCCAGGGCCGCCGGCATCGGCCCGAAGGATCATGTCCTCGAAATCGGTTGCGGCTGGGGCGGGTTCGCCGAGTTCGCGGCAAAGGAAATCGGCTGCCGGGTGACCGGGTTGACGATCAGCCGCGAGCAACTCGATTTCGCTCGCGAGCGCATTCGCCTGGCCGGTCTGAGCGACAAGGTGACATTCAAGTTCCAGGACTATCGCGACGAAAAATCAAGCTACGACCGCGTCGTTTCTATCGAGATGTTCGAGGCCGTCGGCGAGCAATACTGGCCGACCTACTTCTCCAAGGTGCGTGACGTGCTGAAACCCGGCGGCCGCGCCGGCTTGCAGATCATCACCATCAATGAGCGCGCCTATCCCGAGTACCGGGCCAACCCGGACTTCATACAGCGCTATATCTTTCCGGGTGGCATGCTGCCGACGCCGCAGATCCTCGATGCACTGACGTCCGAACAGGAATTGCAGAAGTGTGACGAACGCGTCTTCGCACAGGACTACGCGCGCACGCTCAAATTGTGGCGGGAGCGTTTCCGGGAGGCCTGGGAGCAGATCAGGCCGCTCGGCTTCGACGAACGCTTCAAGCGCATGTGGGAGTTCTATCTCCACTATTGCGAGGCCGGCTTCAGCGAAGAGTTCATCGACGTCCGCCAGATCGTTTACGCGCGGACCTAGCCTGAGCGTGTAGCCGCCGCCGGAGTCGTTTCGCCGTAATCGAGCGGACGCGTCCTCCAGCCCGTCTGCCGCTTCATGATCCAGAAATAGAGCGGGTGCGGCAGCATCCGCAGAAACTTCAGCATGTAGGTAAACCGGCGCGGAAACGTGATCTCGAAGCCGCCCTGCTCGATGCCATGGATCATTTCCGCGACGGCCTTCTCAGCGGACACCAGCGCCGGCATTTCGAAGTCATTCTTCTGCGTCGCAGGCGTATCGACGAAGCCCGGATTTACCACCTGTGTTCGGATGTTCATCTTCTCGAAGTCGAATGACAGCGATTCGGCCATGTTGATGATCGCCGCCTTGGTAGCACCATATGCCGACGCCGCCGGCAGGCCAGAGTATCCGCTGACCGACGCGACGAACACGACCTGACCGCATCCATTCGCCTTCATCCGCTCGACCGTCGGGACGAGGCCTTTCAGCGTCCCCATCAAATTGATATCGAGAGTCTTCTCGAAGGCGCAGAGATCGAGCGCCTCGCCATGCGTCGGGATGTAGATTCCCGCGTTGAAGACGGCGAGACGAACCGGTCCGAGATGTTTCTCGATGTCGGAAACAGTCGCCGCCATCGCCTCGGCATCTGTCACATCACCGGCAAAGGCGCGGATCGCTCCGCTCATGCCTTTGCTCTCGCGCGCCAACTCCTCCAATGCGTCGATGCTTCGCGCCGTCGCCGCGACAACGTAGCCGCGCCGCGCCATGGCCAGCGCCAACTCGCGGCCGATACCGCTGGAAGCTCCGGTGATCCAGGCGACTCCGTCGCCCGCTTTTGCGCGATAAAGCGGCATGCTGTCTCCTTCTGGAAAAAGGTTCCTGCCGGTACTACGCGCCAAGGGCGCAACCGGTTTCATGCTCACGCGGTATTGATGTCAGTTCGCGCCGAAGATGTCGGCTATACGCTGATGCAGCGGCCCTGTCAGGCGAAGTGCACCATCCGTCACCGCGAAGGCGATGCAGGCATGCCCTTCCGCGGCGACTGGTCGGTGATCCGTGCTCTCGTCGGCGATCGAAATGTCGCCGCGACCGAACCGGCCGTTCGCGTCGGCAAACGCCCCGTCGAGCACGAGCGTCAGTTCCATGCCTTCATGGGTGTGCGCCGGCATCTTTCGGCCGGGCTTGATCCACATCATCGAGACGTGACAACCGTCGACGTCGCCCATCTCGAATTCCTTGAAGCCGGGCATCTTCGTCTTCCACGGGATCGTATCGACCGAGTGACCGACAAAGTCGTGCAGTGCGCGCGGCAACACGCTGCATGGCGCCACCTTCGCCTTGTCGGCACGGAGTACTATCTCTTCGCCGGACGCGAAGACCGCATCCAGCATGGCGTCGCGGTCACGCAGAGATACTGGGTTTTCTGCAACCAGCTGTTCGCCGGCGGCATTTTCCATCGCCCGTACCAGCGCGCGGCTGACTGGCGACAGTTCAAGATGCGCTGCCACCAGCACCCCAACGGGTTTCGGCAGCGTTCCCGCCACAAACCGGGCCAGCAGCGCATCCATGTTCTCGATTTTGTTTTCGGTCATCGCTCGTTTCAGACAGACGGCGCAGTCGTTCCTGTTGCTTTTCTGCCATTGATACGGCCGGGCACGCAATCCGGATCACCGTAAAAGCATTCCTGACCCGTCTTTTTTCCGGCAACATTATCCTGCCTCGCGGCGTGATTACGCACCATGGGTGCCTTGAAGCGGAGATTTCGAGACCATACTGTCGCGACAAAACAATCAAGGAACGGGATCATGCACGACTCGGTGATCGACGCCATTGGCAACACGCCACTCATCAAGCTTCGCCGCGCCTCGGAGGAAACCGGCTGCACGATCCTCGGCAAGGCCGAATTCCTCAATCCCGGCCAGTCGGTAAAGGACCGCGCTGCCCTGTTCATCATCCGCGACGCGGAGAAAAAGGGCCTGCTGAAGCCCGGCGGCGTCATTGTCGAGGGTACTGCCGGCAACACCGGCATTGGTCTGGCCATGGTTGCGCGCGCGCTTGGCTACCGCACAGTGATTGTTATTCCCGAGACCCAGGCCCAGGAGAAAAAGGATGCGTTGCGCCTGTTCGGCGCCGAGTTGGTTGAGGTGCCCGCCGCTCCATACAAGAATCCGAACAATTACGTGCGGCTCTCGGGCCGCCTCACCGAACAGATAGCCAAGAATGAACCGAAAGGCGCGATCTGGGCCAACCAGTTCGACAATGTCATCAATCGACAGGCCCATGTCGAAACCACTGCACCGGAAATCCTGCGCGATACCGGCGGCAAGATCGACGGCTTCATTTGCGCTGTCGGTTCCGGCGGCACGCTGGCCGGCGTAGCCGAGGGGCTGCGTGCGAAAAATCCTGCCATCAAGATCGGCATCGCCGATCCGATGGGCGCGGCGCTCTATTCCTACTACACCACCGGCGAGTTCAAGTCGGAAGGCTCCTCGATTACCGAGGGTATCGGCCAGGGCCGCATCACCGCCAATCTGGAAGGTTTCAAGCCCGACTTCGCCTACCAGATCCATGACGACGAGGCGCTGAAGATCGTTTTCGCGCTCGCCGAGGAGGAGGGCATGGTGATGGGCGGGTCGACCGGCATCAACATTGCCGGCGCGATCCGGTTGGCCAGGGACCTCGGCCCGGGGCACACCATCGTGACCGTGCTGTGCGACTACGGCAACCGCTACCAGTCGAAGCTGTTCAACCCGGCTTTCCTCCGCGAGAAGGGCCTCCCGACGCCCGGCTGGCTCGAGACGAAGACCGAAATCGAGGTGCCCTACGTGGAGGCCGGCTGATGTCTTACGCGGTCAGGGCGCTGTTTCGCGACGACGCCTATTTGTCGGTCGCCGAAGGCTCGGTCGTCGCGATCAACGATCGCGGCGGCATAATTCTCGACCAGACCTGTTTCTACGCCACCTCGGGCGGTCAGCCCGGCGACACAGGTTTTTTCGAGCGGACGGACGGTTCCAGAGTTCAGATCGCGGCAACGGTATGCGGCGAGAACAAGGACGAGATCATCCATGTTCCGGCCCCGGACCAGCCTGTACCGGAGGTGGGCGAGAAGCTGACGCTGCATATCGATTGGGAACGCCGATACAGGCTGATGCGCATGCACACCGCCTGTCACCTTCTGACCGTCGTCTGCCCCTACCCGATCACCGGCGCCTCGGTCGGCGAGGAGGAAAGCCGGGTCGACTTCGACATTCCCGAACTCGACGGCGACAAGGCCTCGATCTCGGCCGAACTGATGCGCCTCGTCGAGGAAAACCACCCGATCTATACCGAAACGATCTCCGACGCGGACCTTGCCGCCAATCCGGGCCTCGTCAAGTCGAAGAACGTCCGGCCGCCGACCGGCAGCGGCGAGATCCGGCTCGTCTGCATCGGCGAGAGCGCGTCCGTCGACAGCCAGCCCTGCGGTGGCACGCACGTCACCGAGACGAGGGAAGTGGGAGCGATCCACATCGGCAAGATCGAGAAAAAAGGACGTGAAAACAGGCGCTTCCGCATCCGCTTCGGACCCCCTCCGGTAAATTAAGGCAAACGGAAAGCCGACAATCTGCAACCTCCGATTTACGTCTTATTAGATCGACGCCTGTAGATTTGATCGAACTTGATCGCGGCGTGCCTCTGTTGGCACTGCCGAAACTCTGCATTGCCGGCTTTCTCGGCTTCGGCGAGGCGGAAAATCTGGGATTTCGCGATGCTTTCGATTCAAAGCAGTTCCTACGGCGTTTCGGCACTGGTTTCGAGCCAGATGCCAGCTGCGACGAAGAACGGCGAAGCCAATCCCTCCCCTGCAAAGACATCCGGAAGCGAAAAAGTCGAGGGCTCGCGCCCTGCCGGCGGTCCTCCACCCGGTGGCCCGCCCCCGGGTGGCCCCCCGCCCGCCGCCCCAGGCGCCGAGACGTCGACCGATGACGCCACGACCGCCCTGTCGCTTCTCGAAACCTATGGATCGGAAGAACCCGACGAGACAGGACAGACCACGACGGAAGATTTCGAAGCCGCCGCACGGTTTCTGCTGGACTCCATCGACCTCCGGGAAGAGGACGACGTGGGCGATGTCGGTACGAATGACAGCGGCATCTCGTTCGATGAGGCAGGAACCTATCGGCCCGCCTGGATCAAGTGATCTTGAAGACGAACCTCAGACAACAGGCCGCAATGCGGCCTTTTTTGTTGCCCGCAGGCCTGTTCGTCCATTGATGTGGCGCGCCACGTCCGCCTAACATCCGGCCCAGTACCCCAAGTTGGAGAATTGCGACCGTGAGACTCGAAGGATCATGCCATTGCGGCGCAGTGCGTTTTTCCTGCGACAGCCCGCATCCCGTCCCCTACCAGCGCTGCTACTGCACGATCTGCCGCAAGACGGCCGGCGGCGGCGGTTACGCCATCAACATCATGGGCTGGACGGAATCCCTCGAGATCGAGGGCGAGGAGAACATCACCGTCTTTCACGCCCGCATGGAGGACGGCCACCTGTCCGGCGGCGAACGGCGTTTCTGCAACAAATGCGGCAGCGCGCTCTGGGTCTATGACGACGCTTGGCCGGAACTGATCCACCCCTTCGCTTCGGTCATCGACACAGACCTGCCGGTTCCGACGGAATCGACCCATTTGATGCTCGATTTCAAGGCAAACTGGGTGGAGCCGCAAATCGGCCCGAATGACAAGACCTTTCCTGTCTATCCCGATGAATCCATTGCGGAATGGCACGAACGCACCGGCAATGCGCGCGGATGATCGCCAGGCTATTGCGCTGACGCGATGACTCCTGTCCTGTAGGATTCGGGCGGCCGCGTATCGCCGTCATGTTGCAGAGGAAATCATCCGTGAGCGAGAAAAGTCCGTACGTCGTTTCGCCCGAATGGCTGGTAAAACACCTGAAGGATCCGGGCCTGTCGATTGTCGATGCTTCCTGGTACCTGCCGGCGCAAAGCCGCGATGCCCGTGCCGAATACGATGCGGCGCATATTCCGGGCGCGGTTTTCTTCGATCAGGACGCCGTGGTCGATCCCGACAGCGACCTGCCGCACGCTCTGCCCTCGCCGACGGTATTCGAGCAGCATGTCAGTCCCATGGGCATTTCGCGCGACGACACCATCGTCGTCTATGACGGGCTCGGCATGTTCTCCGCGCCCCGCGTCTGGTGGCTGTTCCGCATCATGGGCGCGGAAAAGGTCTTCATCCTCGACGGCGGCTTCGACAACTGGAAGAAGGACGGCCACATCGTCACCAGCCGGCCGACCAAGATCGCCTCGACCGCCTTCCTGCCGAAATTCGATGCCTCGAAGGTCGCGTCATTCACCGACATGCTGAAGATTGTCGAGGACCGATCCAGCCAGATTGCCGATGCACGGCCCGTCGGCCGCTTCACCGGCGAAGAACCTGAACCGCGCCCCGGCATGCGCTCCGGGCACATGCCCGGTGCGCGCAGCGTGCCCGTGACAACGCTCTCCGAAAACGGCTACCTCAAGGATCTCGACGGCCTGCGCCAGGCATTGGCGGATGGCGGTATTGATCCTGCGAGGCCCATCGTTACCTCTTGCGGTTCCGGTATCACAGCCGCGGTCATCACGCTGGCTTTGCAGTCGCTCGGCTACGATGACAACAGGCTCTATGACGGCTCATGGTCGGAATGGGGTTCGCGCGATGACACACCGGTCGAAACTGGCCGGGCAAAGGATTGAAAATGGCTGCCCGCCCAAAAACGCTCGACACCATCATCACCTGGCTTGAAATGACGACCCAGCCGGCAAAGCGCTATCCGCTGCCGCTTGGCGTCAATGCCGCGATCCTGCATGCCGAGAAGCCGCAGCTTTCCTTCTACCGCTTCCTGCAATTTCAGGTCGGTTATCCGTGGAACTGGGAATCGCGCCTGCGCATGGACGACGAGACGCTTGCCGCCGCCATCCAGGCCGATACGACGGAGATCTATCCGCTCTATCTCGACGGCGCGCCCGCCGGCTTCTTCGAGGTCAACCGCGCCGACCCGGCGGTCACCGATCTCGCCTATTTCGGCTTGATGCCGCACGCTTCGGGTCGCGGTCTCGGTCGCTGGTTCCTCTCCCGAGCCATCGAGGCATGCTGGGCGAATACGCCACAGCGCGTGACGGTCAGCACCTGCACGCTCGACCATCCGGCTGCTTTGTCACTTTATCAGAAGCTCGGATTCCGCCCCTTCAGCCAGTCACCCGGAAAGGTGCGTCCGCTCTCGAAGAAGGATCTGCATCGCTTCGCCGAACTGGGTATTAGCTGAACGCCCCGTTCAGTGACGGTTCATTCGCCTGGCGCTATCTCCGCCGCACGATAACTGCTCCAAGGAGGGCGCCATGAACCGCCGCAACTTTCTGACATCCGCTGCCGCCACCGGCGTGGCGGCCATGATCTCCGCGATTCTGCCAAGCGAGGCCGTCAGCCAGTCCATGCCCGACGCCAATACGATCCAGCGCAAGCTTGAGGCGCGCCCCCGCCGTCGCGTCGCTCCGGAAGCGCGTGTCACAATCGAGCAGTTCAAGCGCTCGCCGCGACTCCGCCACTATGCGCCGTCGATCGACATCCAGTCGATCAACTTCGCCTTCGGATCGGCCGCTATTCCGCCGAACGAACGCTGGAAGGTCGGCCAGATCGCGTCCGCCATCAATCGCATCATCCGCCGCAATCGCCACGAAATATTCCTGATCGAGGGCCACACCGACGCCGTCGGTTCGCGCGGCGCCAACCAGGTCCTGTCGGAAGCCCGCGCGGCCTCGGTCGCCAGCATCCTCGTGCACCATTTCGGCGTGCCGTCGCATGTGATCGAGACCATCGGCTATGGCGAGGACTACCTGCTCGTGCCGACACCCTACGCCGAGTGGCGCAATCGCCGCGTAACGCTGCGCCGGGCGACGGATTTCGTCACGCAGTACTGACACCCTGACGGTCCCGCATGAAACGGGTGGCGGGCGATCGCCGCCCGAACTACCGCTCCTCCATCACCGCCAGAACCGATGGAGTTGTGAATGGCCGGCATCCGCTTCCTACCCCTCGACACCGGAGCCGTGCGCGCAGTGCAGCGCGGCGGGCCCGACGCCTACGGCTTGAAGCCGGAAATCGCGCTATCCGACGGCGACGGCATGCCCTGCCGGCATTGTCTGGCAAACATTGAGGCGGGGGAGAAATACCTGATCCTTGCCCATCGGCCTTTCCCCGCCAACCAGCCTTTCGCCGAGACCGGGCCAATCTTCCTGCATGCACGCGAATGCGAAGCGGCCGAGCCCGCACAGCAATTCCCTGAAATCCTGAAGCAGTCGCCGCGTTACATCCTGCGCGGTTACGGCAATGACGACCGCATCCACTACGGTTCCGGCAAGATTGTTGAACAGGCCGACGTCACGGCCTACGCGATGGAACTGTTCGAGAATCCGGTCATCGCCTACATCCATGTCCGTTCGGCGACCAACAACTGCTTCCAGGCACGCATCGAACGGGGCTCATAAAAAGCGGGCAAGGCCATTTGGCTCTTGCCCGCTACCCCATCCCTCCGGATTGGATAATTGTCCCGGGACGCGATACAACCGGCCAACGCCTCCCGGTGGCGACCGGCTTTTAGCGCACGAGTCCGGTCAGGCGACCTTCAGCACGTCCTGCGGCGCGGCCAGGTCGTAACCGAGCGCGTCGGCAACGGCCTTGTTGGTGATGCGGCCCCGATGAACGTTCAGACCGTTGCGCAGATGCGGATCGTCCACCAGCGCCTTCAGTCCCTTGTTGGCGAGCATCAGCCCGTAATAGAGCGTCGCGTTGTTGAGCGCCTTGGCCGAGGTCACCGGCACCGCGCCCGGCATGTTCGCGACGCAGTAATGGATGACGTCGTCGATCACATAGGTCGGATCGGAATGGGTGGTCGCCTTCGATGTCTCGAAGCAGCCGCCCTGGTCGATGGCGACGTCGCAGAGCACGGAGCCCTTCTTCATGCCGCCGAGCATCTCGCGCGTCACCAGTTTCGGTGCCGCAGCGCCCGGGATCAGCACGGCGCCAATCACGGCGTCGGCTGCGAAGACTTCCTCTTCCAGCGCTTCAACCGTCGAATAGCGGGTGTGAACGCGCCCGTTGAAGATGTTGTCGAGTTCGCGCAGGCGCGGCAGCGAACGGTCGAGGATGGTGACGTCGGCGCCAAGGCCGACCGCCATCTTCGCCGCGTTCAGGCCGACGACGCCGCCGCCGATAACGGCAACCCTGGCCGGCAGTACACCCGGCACGCCGCCGAGCAGGATGCCATGGCCGCCATGCGCTTTCTGTAGCGCGGTGGCGGAAGCCTGGATGGCGAGACGGCCGGCGACTTCAGACATCGGTGCAAGAAGCGGCAGACCGCCGCGCTCGTCCGTCACGGTTTCGTAGGCAACCGCGGTGCAGCCGCTTTCGACGAGGCCTTTGGTCTGTTCCGGATCGGGAGCGAGATGCAGATAGGTGTAAAGGATCTGGTCTTCGCGCAGCATCGCCCATTCGACCGGCTGCGGTTCCTTGACCTTCACGATCATGTCGGCCTGGTCGAAAACTTCCTTGGCCGTCTGCACGACCTTCGCGCCGGCAGCGACATAGGCCGCGTCATCGGCATCGATACCGGCGCCAGCCTGCGTCTCGACAATCACCTCGTGGCCGTTGGCCACATACTCGCGAACCGAGCCCGGCGTGAGGCCAACTCGGTATTCGTGGTTCTTGATTTCCTTCGGGCAACCGACGCGCATCTGTCTCTCCCTGAGCCTCCGCGTTTAATTTCGAAAACATCATCCTCGAAAACCGCCCGAATGTCCTTGCAAAGAGGGGGTGCGACAATATGGCTTTTCGTATATTATTGCACAAATACACGAAAAAACGACGGAAGGTTGCGCCCATGCAACTCGATTCGATTGATCTCGCGATCCTGTCGGCCCTGCAGGCGGATGGCCGCATGTCCAACGCCGCGCTTGCGGAGAAGGTCGGCCTGTCGCCGTCAGCCTGCTCACGCCGGCTCGACAACCTTGAAAAATCGGGCACCATCCGCGGCTATCATGCCCGGGTGTCGAACAAGGCACTGGGCTATAGCCTCACCGCGATCGTGCATATCTCGCTGTCCGGCCAGTTCCAGAAGACGCTGCGCGAGTTCGAGGAAGCGATCAAGCGCTGCCCCAACGTGCTGGTCTGCTACCTGATGAGCGGCGAATACGACTACATCCTGCGCATCGCTGCCAAGGACCTCGCTGACTACGAACGCATTCACCGTGACTGGCTTTCCTCGTTGCCGCATGTGGTCAAGATCAACTCGTCCTTTGCATTGCGCGAGATCATCGACCGCCCGAATGTCGGCATCGATCCGGCGCTCATCTAGCTTCCATTGCGCCGCACCACACGTTTCGCCGCCGCAGCGAAAGGAAATGTGAGCCAAGGGCCGTTACAAACTGTGATGTAGTTCTGCTGCGGGCTGGCTGGGCGCTGGAAACCATACCGGGAGGAGATCATGCATCGTTTTGAAAGGATCCTGTTCGCTTCGGCGTCCATATTGGCACTCGCCTCGACGCACGCATACGCCCAGTCCGACCTTGAAAAGCTGAGCGCGTTCCAGAGTACCGGCGCGGCCGACTTCACATATGTCGAACAGGGCGGCTCGAAGGCCGAGGCGATAAAGAAGACACTTGAAAAGATTACGCTGCCGGACGGCTTCTCGATCGACCTTTATGCAATTGTTCCGGATGCCCGCCACATGGCGGTTGGCCCGCAGGGCATCGTCACCTTCATCGGCACCCGCAAGACGGAAGTCTGGACGGCCACCGACCGCGACAAGGACCGCGTTGCAGACGAGGTGAAGAACTTCGCGCCGTCGCTTGCCAAGGCGATTCCAAACGGTCCGTGCTTCTCGCCCGACGGCCATCTCTACATCGCCGAGCAGAACCGTGTCGTCTGGTATCCGGCGGCCGAGTTTTTCTACGAAAGCCCTGACGTCGCAGCCTTCGCCGTCGTCAAGCAGGGCGAACTGATCCCGCCCGAGGAGGAAAGCTACAATCACACCGCCCGCGTCTGCAAGATCGGCCCGGACGGCAAGCTCTACATCTCGCTCGGCCAGCCCTTCAACGTCCCCGCGCCCGAAAAGGCCGAGCTTTATGAAAAATGGGGCATCGGCGGCATGATCCGCATCAACACCGACGGCACCGGCCGCGAGGTCTACACCTATGGCATTCGCAACTCCGTCGGCCACGACTTCGATCCGGACACCGGCGACCTGTGGTTTACGGACAACCAGGTCGATGGCATGGGCGACGACATCCCGCCCGGCGAGCTCAACCATCAGACCGCGGCCGGCCAGCATTTCGGTTTTCCCTGGTATGGCGGCGGCAGCGTACGCACCAACGAATACCAGGACAGCGAACCACCCGCCGATATCGTGTTCCCCGCCGTCGAGATGGTGGCGCACGCGGCCGATCTCGGCATGAGCTTCTACACAGGCAACATGTTCCCGGAACGCTACAAGGGCGCAATCTTTTCCGCCCAGCACGGTTCGTGGAATCGGACGACGCCGGTCGGCGCGCGGGTCATGGTCACTTTCATCGATGATGAAGGCAACGCGACCAGCGAGCCGTTTGCCGAGGGCTGGATCGACGAGAACGGCGAATATCTCGGCCGTCCCGTCGATGTCGCGCAGTTACGCGACGGCTCCATCCTGGTTTCCGACGATCTTGCCGGCGCCATCTACCGGATCAGTTATTCCGAAGGCGAATAGCCGCCCAATCAGCCCCGCGCCGGATCGGCGCGGGGCATTCAACCGGACACCGTAACGATGAAGACGTTCTTTTGTTGGGTCATCCTTTTTGCCGCTGCCCTGCCCCATACCGCATTTGCCGCCGACGCAGCGGCGGGAAGGATGAAAGCCGCCGCCTGCCGCACATGCCACGGCATCGACGGCATCGCCAAGATCCCGATCGCGCCGCATATCGCGGGTGAAAGCGAAATCTACTTGCAGACGCAGTTGAAGGCATTCCGATCGGGCAAGCGAGAGCACGAGATCATGAGCGTGATAGCCAAAGACCTGTCGGACGACGACATCGCCGATCTCGCCGCGTGGTACGGTTCGATCAAGATCAGCGTGGAAGTGCCGGAATAGCCTAACCGGCCTCCTGCATGGCCAGCTTTACGCCAAGCAAAGCAAGCGCATCCCAATAGCCGGGATAGGTCTTGGAGACGCATCCCGGATCGAGAATGGTGATGCCGCCGGTCTTCAGCCCGGCCAGCGCGAAACTCATGGCGATACGGTGGTCGGCGTAGGTTTCGATCTTTGCATCGACATGGGCACCCGCGAGCCCCGGATCGCTGTGCACGATCAGGTCGTCGCCATCCTGCTCCGCCAGGCCTTGCCGGATACGGTTCAGCCCGTCCCAGAGTGCATGGATACGGTCGCACTCCTTGACGCGAAGGTTTTCTATGCCGGTGAAGCGCACCGGCGTCTCGTTATAGGCGGCAAGCACGGCCAGCGTCGGCACCGCATCCTGCATCTGCGAGCCGTCGATGACATGCGCCATTTTCGGGAAGGCGGCAATCGCATCATATGCCTTCGCGTCGGGTTGGGTGAACACGTCCGCCGGCACGCCGAGATCGATGGAGCCGCCGGTCAGCCTTTCCGCCGCCCACAGATAGGTTGCCGCCGAGGCGTCCGGTTCGACCTGATAATCCGTCGCTCTGTAATCACCGGGCTCGACCTTCCATTCGACCGCCCCTTCCTGAACGACGTTGGCGCCGAAGGCCCGCATCGCCGCCAGCGTCAGGTCGACATATCCGCGTGCGCCGATTTCCGGCCCCGTCAGCGCGATCTCCACCGGGCCGTTCGCAAACGGTGCGGCCATCAGGACCGCGGAGACGTACTGGCTCGACAGGCTGCCGTCGATTTCCACCCGGCCGCCCGAGAAACCGCCCGTGCCGCGCACGGTCACCGGCGGGTAACCGCCGACCGATTCCGCATCGATACCCATCGAACGCAGCGCCTCGACCAGCGGACCGATCGGACGCTTGCGCATATGCTCGTCGCCGTCGACAATGACCTTGCCTTCAACGGTCGCGACCGAAGCGGTCAGGAAGCGTGTCGCCGTTCCGGCATTGCCGAGAAAGAGCGGAGCATCGGGAGCCTTCAGATGGCCCGGGCTTTCGACGGAAAAGCTGGTGGCGTCATGTTCCTCGATCGTCACGCCCATTGCCCGCAAGGCTTCGGCCATCAGCTTGGTGTCGACGCTCTTCAGCGCGCCCGTTATATGGCTGCGCCCATTCGCGAACGCTGCCAGCAGAAGCACGCGATTGGTGATGGACTTGGAACCCGGCGGCGTCACCTGGCCTTGCAGCGGACCGTCGACAGGCGTGATCGTCAGCGCGGGAGCTGCAAGATATCCGTTCGCCTGCATGGTCTTCTCTGGTTTCAATGGATCGCTGCCGCTGCGTAGGACGCGGCCTTGTCCGCGTCAAGCGAGGCTCCGCAATCCTCAGACCATCCGGTCCTCGCCGCTCCACAGGCTGGCCCCGTTCTGGTCGATAATCAGCCGCGCCTTGCCGAGCGTCGCCGACTTCGCGCTCGCCTCGTCCGGCAGAAGATCCGCGCGCATGAAGCGGCGTTCCACCGTCTCACCATCCAGACTCCGCTTAAGAGAACCGGCGATCCGCCATTGCGCGCCGTCTTTCACCGGTCGAGCGAACAGCTCGACATCCTTGTAGACTTCGTCCGGTTCGCCTGCAGGCGGCTCGTTCTGGTTTGCCGGCGAACCGAACAGGCGTTTGAAGAATCCGGTCATGCGTTCCTCCTGTCCCACCAACATGGAAAGCCGCCACCCCGCTGTCAATCGCCGGGCGCTGTCACGGTCTTGACACCGAACTGCAATGAGCCTGCAATCGAATCCGGCTTGGGTGGGCCAAGACCAATTCCCATTCGCGGAGAACGATCATGTCAATTTCGCACTTCCCCCTCGTATCGCATTCCATCACTCGCCGCTCCCTGCTGGCCGGCGCCGCGGCGACGAGCGCGCTGATCGCCCTCCATCCCTTCTCGGTCCGCGCCCAGGCAAACCAGGCGCATCTGCGCATCATGGAAACGACGGATATCCACGTCGCGGTCCTGCCCTACGACTACTACGCCGACAAGCCGAACGACACGATGGGCCTTGCCCGCACCGCATCGATCATCGATGGTTTCCGCAAGGAAGCCACCAACACGATGCTGGTTGACAATGGCGACTATCTGCAGGGCAACCCGATGGGCGACTGGGTCGCCTACGAGCGCGGCATGAACGAGGGCGACGTCCACCCGGTCATCGAGGCAATGAATGTTCTGGGATACGACTGCGGCACGCTCGGCAATCACGAGTTCAACTATGGCCTGTCCTTCATGGACAAGGTGAACGCCGGCGCCAATTACCCGATCGTCTGCGCCAACCTGGTCAATGGCACCGAACTGGCCGCAAACCCACGTGACGACAAGCTCTACGCCGAACCCTATGTAATCCTCGACCGCACCGTCGTCGACGGCTCGGGTCAGGAACACGCGATCCGCATCGGCCTGATCGGCTTCGTACCCCCGCAGATCATGACGTGGGATTCCCGCCATCTGCAGGGCAATGTCATGACCCGCGATATTGTCGAAACGGCCGCCGCCTGGGTGCCGCAGATGAAGGAGGACGGCGCGGATATCGTCGTCGCCCTGTCGCATTCCGGTATCGACGCCAACAGGACGGACATGATGGAAAACGCCTCGCTTTTCCTCGCCGGCGTCGAAGGAATCGATGCAGTCTTCACCGGCCACCAGCACCTGGTCTTCCCCGGTTCGAGCTTCGAGGGGCTCACCGGCGTCGACGCCGAAAAGGGCACGCTGATGGGCAAGCCCGCGGTCATGGCAGGTTTCTGGGGCTCGCATATGGGCCTGATCGACCTGATGGTGGAGAAAACCGGCAACACGTGGAAGGTGATCGACTCCACCGTCGAGACACGGCCGATCTACAATCGCGGGGAAGACCGCAAGGTCACGCCGCTGGTCGAGAGCCTCGCAGCAGTCGAGGAAGTCGTGGCCGACGAGCATGAAAGCACGCTGGCCTACGTCCGCACGCCTGTCGGCGAGACCTCCGCGCCGCTTTACTCCTATTTCGCGCTTGTGGCCGACGATCCGTCCGTGCAGATCGTCAGCCAGGCGCAGATCTGGTACGTCTCCGAGTTGCTGAAGGACGGCGAATATGGCGATCTGCCTGTCCTTTCCGCAGCAGCTCCCTTCAAGGCCGGCGGTCGCGGCGGCCCGGAATACTACACCGACGTTCCCGCAGGCTCCGTCGCGATCAAGAACGTCGCCGACCTCTATCTCTATCCCAACACGGTGCGCGCCATGGTCGTCAGCGGCGCCGACGTGAAGGAGTGGCTGGAGATGTCGGCCGGCATCTTCAATCAGGTCGGGCCGGGTTCGACCGACCAGCCGCTGATCGCGGACGATTTTCCGTCCTACAATTTCGACGTGATCGACGGCGTGACCTACGAAATCGACCTGTCGCAGCCGCGCAAATACACTTCCAAGGGCGAACCGGAAAATCCGGATTCCAGCCGGATTCAGAATCTCAACTTCAACGGTGAGCCAATTGATCCGGAACAGAAATTCGTTATCGCGACGAACAATTATCGCGCCGGTGGCGGCGGCAATTTCCCCGGCGTGACCGCCGACAAGATCATCCTCGAGGCGCCCGACACCAACCGCGACGTGATCGTGCGCTACATCGTCGACCGGGGCACGATCAATCCGTCCGCAGATGCCAACTGGAAATTCGCCTCCCTCGACGGCACGACCGTGACGTTCGAAACCGGACCGAAGGCCGCCGACTATATCGGTGACGTCAAGGCGGTGAAGATCGAGCCGGCCGGCGAAGGCATGGACGGCTTCGCCAAGTACCGCATCACCTTGTGATGTAGCCTGCACCCGGCTTCAATACATGCGAAGCAGGCGCACGATGATGATTTCGATCACGGCAATCCCGCCGAGGATTGCCGTGACGACCCAGAAGGCATTGCCGTTCGTCGCTCCGGGAATACCGCCGACATTGATACCCAGCAGGCTGGTGACCAACCCGAGCGGCAGGAAGATCGCCGCGACGATGGCGAGCAGCAGCGTGTTGCGGTTCATCACCTCCGACCTGCGGTCCATGATTTCGTCATAGACGATCGCCGCGCGGTCGCGGATCGCATCCAGTTCCTCGGCGAGCCGGGTTACCCTCGAGGCGGCTTCCCGGATGCGGCTGCGGTCGTGTTCGGAAAGAAACGGCAGCTCTTCGATCTCAAGCGTCGTCAGGGCATCGCGCTGGGGAAACATGAAGCGCCTTAGATGAATCGCCGAACGGCGAATATCCGCAAGTTCCCGCCGCACAGCGCTCGGCAGGTCTTCCCCGATCCGCTCTTCCATGTCGTCGATCTGCTCGCTCAGCTCGGTGACAATCGGTTCCGCCTTGTCGGCGAGGCGCAGCGCAACCGTTGCGATGAGATCGCCCGGACTGCGCGGCCCCCTGCCAATGTCACTCGCCGCGAGGATATCCGAGATCGCCTGCAACGGCCGGAGCCACACGCCGATCACACGGTTCCCTTCGACCCAGAACCGCACCGATGCGGTATCGTCCGGTTCGGCATCGGGCGTATTGTCGATGCCGCGCAAGATGATCACCACTCCGTTCGCATGGATCGTGCAGCGCGGGCGCGTATCATCCGCGGTAAGCGCATCACGGACGAATTCATCACAGCCGTTCTGCTCCAGCAGCGACGCGACGCCCGGCGCATCGCGATGAATATGCGTCCACAGGAATCCCCCCTTGCCGCGCGGCTGCCAATCGGCAATGACACTATCGTCAAGCTGCCGGCTTCCGCCCTTCCCATCCAGGTCGAACACGATCGCGGCCCCTTTACGCAATTGCGCTTTGACCGTTTTCCCGCTGCCCGCCATATCCACGACTCCCTGTGCAGCGCCGAAAGCGCTGAACAATCAGTCTGCCGAACCGCGCCATCGCGTCAACAGGGCGATTCCGCCGATTGCAAAGCCTGAAATTGACCTCTACGAATACGTCAAAAATCACGCTGCGCCTGCGGACAGGCATCCGTATTCGCGCCATCGGCTGACCGGAATGACAGACGAAAAACCGAAAAAACGTTCGCGGGTCAGGATCGTGGTCTATCTGCTCCTTCTCCTCATTGTCGCCGGCGGTGTTGCATGGCTGTTCGGCCCGCGCGAGCCGGTCGATCTTGCCGTCCGCTTCGACCCCACGGCCATCGGTGCCGATATCGACACTTGGCTCGCCGACAGCGAGGCGAAATTCGACAACATTCGCCCTCAGGCCGCCAAGGAAATCGTATGGGCCTGGCCCGCCTCGCACGCCAAGACTCCGGTCGCCATCGCCGTCCTGCACGGCTTTTCGGCCGCCAACGGCGAGATCCGGCCCGTCCCGGACATGGTCGCCAGGGAACTCCGAGCCAACCTCTTCTTCACCCGGCTTGCCGGTCACGGCCGCAACGGCGAGGCGATGGCTGGCCCCACTGTCAATGACTGGGTGCAGGATGCCGCCGAGGCCGTCGCAATCGCCGAGCGTATCGGCGAAAAGGTTGTTCTCGTTGCCAACTCCACCGGCGGCACGCTCGCAACACTTGCCGCCACGCTTCCGGAACTGAAGGACCGTATTGACGCACTGGTACTGATCTCGCCCAATTTCGGCATCCGGGCATCGGGCTCGTCGCTGCTGACCCAGCCTTTCGCGCGTTACTACGTGCCGCTGGTCATTGGCGCCGAACGGTCCTTCAAGCCCTATAGCGAAGAACACGCGCGCAACTGGACCTACAGCTACCCGTCTGTCGCGATCCTGCCGATGGCGGCCCTCGTCAAGAAAGGCGCTGCCCTGTCCTTCGAGCAGATCGATATCCCCGCCCTGTTCATCTACCACCCCGACGACCAGGTGGTGGACCAGTCGGCCACCGCCGAAGTGGCCCGGCGCTGGGGCGGGCCGGCAGAATCGCTGGTGATCGAGACCTCCGGCGATCCGACCAATCACGTCGTCGCCGGAGACATCATCTCGCCGTCGAACAATGATGCTGTAGCCTCGGCCATTGCCGATTTCATTCGAGGCCTTTGATATTGCTTTTCTTGCTGCATCGCAGCACGGTTGAAAATTACCGCGCAATCCTCACAATGGCGATGAACTAACCCAAAAACGGACATCATGCAGGCCCACGACCGCTTCAGAAACCTCGTCTACGGCATGGCGCTGGCGATCATGATCGGCTGGATTCTCTATATCGGCCAGAACGTCTTCGTCCCCGTCATCGCCAGCGTGATCGTCGCCTATATCGTCGCGGCCCTGGCAAGGCGGATGGAACTGCTGCCGGTCATCGGCTCACTCCTCCCCGGCCCCGTCCGCTTCCTGATCTCGCTCTTGATCATCGCCTTCATCATCACCGCCTTCGTGTTGCTGATCATCCAGAACATCAACCAGGTGATCGCGCTGATCCCGCAATACCAGGTCTCTCTCCTGCGCATCATCCAGGGACTGGCCGTGCAATTCGGCTTCGAGACAGAGCCGACCTGGGCGACCATCCGCCGCGACGTCTTCGGTGAAATCCGCCTGCAGTCGCTGATCGGTTCGACGGTTACCTCGATCTCGGTTCTCGTCGGTTGGGTGTTCGTCGTTACCGTCTACACCGGCTTTGCGCTCGCCGAACGGCGCATCTTCGCACGCAAACTTTCGCGTTTGGCGAATGAACCGGCGGACAGCGCCCTGATCGGCCAGATCGTCGATACGATCAATGACCGCATCGGCGACTATCTTGCCGCCAAGACCTTCGTGAACCTCGTCCTCGGCCTGATTTCCTATGTTGTCATGGTCCTGATCGGGCTCGACTTCGCCGCCTTCTGGGCCGTGCTGATCGCGATCTTGAACTACATCCCCTATATCGGCTCGATGGCCGGCGTGCTGGCGCCGACCGCCATAGCCATCGTCCAGTTCGAGGGCGACTGGACGATGATCGCGACCGCCTTTTTCGGCCTGACCTTCTGCCAGGTGTTCGTCGGCAGCTTCCTCGAACCGAGCCTGATGGGCCGGTCGCTCAATCTGAGCCCCTTCGTCATCCTCGTCTCGCTGACCGCCTGGGGGTCGATGTGGGGTATCGCAGGCGCGCTCCTTTCCGTCCCGATCACAGCGATCCTGGTGATCGTGTTCTCCGAATTCGAGGGGACCCGTCCCATCGCGATCCTGTTGTCGCGCTCGGGCAAGATTCCGCCGCAACGCCATGAGGCGGTCAGGCCGCCCGGCAATCCGTACATGGCCGACGACGAAGATAACTAGACCAGCAATCCTGCCATCAGCTCGTTCTCGGAGATGTCCTGCCAGGCAATCCCGTTATCGTTCATCCGCGCCATCAGGCCGGCGAAATTGGCGGGATTCCTGGTCTCGATGCCGATCAGCACCGAGCCGAAATTGCGCGCGGATTTCTTCAGATACTCGAACCGGGTGATGTCGTCCTCGGGGCCGAGCATGTTGAGGAAGTCCTTCAACGCGCCCGGCCGCTGAGGCATGCGCAGCACGAAATATTTCTTCAGGCCCTCGGAGCGTAAAGCCCGCTCCTTGACCTCGGCGAGGCGCTCGAAATCGAAATTGCCGCCCGACACGATGCACAGGATCGCCTTGCCGGATCGGTCGCTGACCGGCAGGTCCTTCAGGGCGTCGATGGCCAGCGCACCGGCCGGTTCAAGCACGACGCCCTCGACATTGAGCATCTCGATCATGGTGGTGCAGAGCCGGTCCTCGGCGACCAGGTCCACATCGCGGCCGGAATAGCGCTTGAGGATGTCCCAGGTCTTCGCCCCGATCTGCCCGACCGCTGCGCCGTCGACGAAATTGTCGAAGCGCTGCAGCTGAATCCGCTCGCCCTTGTCGAGGCTGGTCTTCAGGCTCGGAGCGCCGGCGGGTTCGACCAGCGTGAAGGCCGCGTCCCGGCCCTTGCCCTCGAAGTAGCGCGTCAGGCCGCTAGCCAGCCCGCCGCCGCCGACGGCGACGATCACCCGGTCGAACGTCACGTCCGCGGGCGCCTGTGCCAGCGCCTCTTCGGCGACCGAAGCCTGCCCCTCGATGATATCGTCATGGTCGAATGGCGGCACCATCACCGCGCCATGCGTCGCGGCATAATCCAGCGCGGCGCGGTTGCAGTCGTCGAAATAATCCCCGATCAGCCGGATCTCGACATTGTCGCCGCCGAATGCGCGTGTCTTGTCGATCTTCTGCTGCGGCGTCGTCACTGGCATGAAGATGACGCCCTGCTTGCCGAAATGCCGGCAGACGAAGGCGAGACCCTGCGCATGGTTGCCGGCAGACGCGCATACGAACGGCCCGTCGGCCCCTTCAGAAAGACGTTTGCGAATGAAGTTGAAAGCGCCGCGAATCTTGTAGGATCGAACCGGCGACAGGTCCTCGCGCTTCAGGAAGACCCGCGTTCCGAACTTCTGGCTCAGGAAAACGTTTTCCTGCAGCGGCGTCTCGGGGAAAAGGTCGCGCATGGCGGCGGTGGCATCGGCGACGGCGGAGAGGAAATCACTCATGGTCGGCATTCCGTAATGCGCAAGGCGTTGGAAAAATCTGTGGCCTTCGGCTGCAAGCGGGTCTATAGGCCCGCTGCCGGTTTGGCCAGTGCATGCGAAAATGGCATGCTGGCCGCAAACGGGCTGGAGAGGCCATGAAGGGCAGAAATCTGCGCGCTGCGATGCATGTCAGCGCCGTCTTTGCGACTTGGCTTGCCGTGCTGATGCTGGTGCCGGCGCTGGCCGATCTCTACTATGGCAATCCCGACTGGATCGTCTTCGCGATCTCCTCGGCCGTAATCGCCGCGCTGGCGATCATCGTCGCGGCGGCAACGCGCGGCATCCGCCCGGCCTATTCGACCCGTTTTGCCTTCCTGATGGTCAACCTGCTGTGGCTGACCTTCGCGGTCGCCGGCGCGGTGCCTTTCATCGAATCCTCGCTGCAGATGACTGTCGCCGACGCCTTCTTCGAATCGATGTCCGGCATCACGACGACCGGCTCTACGGTGATCACCGGCCTCGACCACCTGCCGCCCGGCCTCCTGCTGTGGCGCTCGATCCTGCAATGGGTCGGCGGCCTCGGCGTGATCGTGCTCGGCATGTTCATCCTGCCCTATCTGAAGATCGGCGGTTCGTCGGTCTTCAAGCTGGAATCCTCCGACCGCTACGACCGGCCCTTTTCGCGCCTGACCACCTTCGCCCGCTCCATCGTCGCCATCTACGTCACCTCGACGCTGGTCTGCGCGGTGCTTTACGCCATGACCGGCATGACGCCTTTCGATGCCGTCAACCACGCCATGACCACGGTCTCGACCGGCGGCTATTCCACCCATGACGCCTCGTTCGGCTATTTCGACAACTTGGCGACGCACTGGGTGGCGATCGTCTTCATGCTGATCGGAGCGACGCCGTTCACCGCGCTGGTCGTGCTGATGCTGAAAGGCCGGCTCGACACGTTCCGGGACAACCAGGTCGTCGTCATGCTGGCTTACGCGCTCGGCCTGTCGGCACTGGTCGCCATCTATCTCGACCTGACCCACGCCGAGGAACTGTCGGTGGGCATCGAGCATGCCGTCTTCAACATCGTCTCGCTGATCACCACCACCGGCTACGCCAATTACGACTACCTGCAATGGGGGCCCTTCGCCATCGCCATCGTCTTCATGGCGACGTTCCTTGGCGGCTGCTCCGGCTCGACGGCGGGCGGCGTGAAGGCGTATCGATGGATCGCGCTCTACGGCATCATGCGCCGCGCGCTCGACCGCTTCATCTACCCGCATTCGGTGGCGAGCGTCCATTCCGGCCGCGGCACGGTGAGCGAGGAAACGCTCGACGTCGTGCTGCTGTTCTTCACCGCCTTCATCCTGCTGTGGAGCCTGCTGACCGTGGCGCTGACGCTGACCGGGGTCGATTTCCTCACCGCCATGTCCGGCATCCTGACCGCGCTCGCCAATGTCGGCCCCGGCCTCGGCCCGATCATCGGCCCGGCCGGCAATTTCAATCCCCTGCCCGACACGGCGAAATGGATTCTCTCGTTTGCCATGCTGCTCGGCCGGCTCGAGATATTCACCGTGCTGGTGCTGCTCTCGCCGGCGTTCTGGCGGGAGTGAGGAAGGCCCGGCGCCGTGGCGGAAGCCCGGAGCCGGCAGTTCAGCCGGACTTCTTGCGCGCGACCTGCTGCTCGGCGTTTTCGATCAGCCGGGCCGGATGAAACGACGCCAGGTAGCTGGCGTAGCGCGCGATGACCGCCACTTCGTCGGGATCGAAATTCTGCAGGATGCCGGCCAGAACGGCCTGCCGCGCGTGGACGATCGCCATGACGTCGTTGTTGTCGGCGACGGCATGCACCGTGACGGTGTCCGGATCGGCGGGATCGCGCTCGCGCCGCGCATAGCCACGCCGCACCAGCCGGGAAACGAGCGCGCTGGTCTCGCCCACGGAAAGGCGGAGATACTCGGCGATTTCCTGCGGGTGGCAGCCCTCGGGGCGGGCCACGAGCAATTCTATACAGGACCGGTCGACGATGCCGATCCCGTAGCGGTTGTCGATGAAGTCGATTGCCCTGTCCATCCAGTGCTCGAAATCGCGCATGGCGGTCTCGAACTCGGCAACTGACAATTGTGCAACACCCGAACCTCGGGGCACGCGAAGCATGGCCATCTCCCTAAAGATTGCCTTACCCCTCCGCGTCCATCTTCTAAATCGATTGCCACGAGTTTAAACCCGCACGATTTCGCCTGTTGCGCCACAACCTGCCGTTGCCGCAGTCCGATTTTGCTCTGCGCGAAGCCGACTATCTCTGCACCCTTGTGAGACGAGAGGGATCAGAGCGTTCGCAAAAACCGCATATCGACGAGTATCCGCCGTCATGCGGTACTGCATCTAGCGCTTACGCTCCTGTGCGGGGGCGTCGGGAATTGCACCAGCGCGATTTGTGTCCCTTCCCCAATGCAGCAGGCGCACGGTTTCCTCCGGAAGATCGATCCCCATCTTGGCCAGCCGTTCCGGCAACTCGGACCAATTCGAGGGATGATATCCGAAGTGTTCGGCAAGCGGCATGCATGCATACGTCCGCACACTCACCTCCTCCCAAGGCTCCATCTCCTCGTCGAACGGCTCGTGAATAAGACGGGCCAGAACGGGAATGGCCTTTGCGGGAGCCCATTCAATGACGGCGGTGCTGACGGCATAGCGCAATCGCGACGAGGGATTCTTCAGAAGTCCCTCCATCGCAGCGCGCCCTTCCGCGGTCTTCATCAATTCGCCCGCCGCCTGTTCAAACCGATCACGGAGCTCCTGGACCCGCTTGCGGTCTCCGCGCCGATGCGCCTTCTTCCAGGATTCGTGATTGCGGAGGATATTGTTGACCTTGTCTTCGATGACCATCTCGACAATGTTCCGTGAGAATTGACCGCCACCTCTACCACCGGAGCCGGCGAGCCGTTTCCTCCGGGAGATCGATGCCCATGTCGGCCAGCCGGCTCGGCAACTCGCGCAAGTCGGACGGATGCAAGCCGAAATGCCGCGCCAGATAGCCCTGCGCATTCACCCTGATATCGACATTCTCCTGCAGCGATGCTCCCTTACCCAAGGACTCGTGTAGCAATTTGGCCAAAACCGGCACAGCCATGTCGGGAGCCCAAGCAATGACGGAGCCGGCAGCCCAGAGGCGAAGGTTCGGTGTGGAATTCGCAAGAAGCTTCTCGAGCTCACATCGGCCATCATCCGTTTCCCGCAGAGCGCGAACGGCATGGGTCATTCGCAGCGCGTATTTGTTGGCCGCCGGAATATCCGCGCTGCGGATTGCTTCTTCCCAACGCGATTGATTCGTCAGTAGAATTTCAACGTCTTTCCCACTCAATGTATGAGTCTCCTGTAGGGACATATCCTTTTCCAGCGTAGCATTCATTAATAAGTTCAATGCCGAAATTGTATTGCTCCGCAAACGTCCAGTCTTGGACAACTAATCGTGTTTTGAGTCCGGTATCCAGATACAAAGAGCCCATTTTCCCGTTAACGCAGTAATGTACCTGATCTGGTATCCCTATTATATTATCCGTCGAATGGATCACCTCCGGAGAGAATATTCCCTCCGCAATCAGTCTTTTCTCTACGATGTGGTGCCAGTGGTATTTCGGACCTGCCGGACCAAGGAAATCCTTGAGTTCCTTTTCAGTTCTGAACCGCAAATGCTCATGGCCGGGACGTCGAGGAGATATCGGCCCTATCCGGCGCGTTTCATTGTCAAACGCATCATCGGCAAATAGTTCATCAAGCGAATCCCATCGTTTCGGCACCCGGCGCAAGTAGGGAGCAACACGCCTTCCGGCGTCATAAAGTCTTTGAGCCGCCGGTGCGGCGCGTTGCAAGATCGGTAAAAAGACCTGTACTGCGGCAACCTGCACCCCGCCGCCGTTGGTCCACTGTCCGCCATCCGAGTTGCCGCGTGGCACGCGCGGTTGGAGATGCCAGCGCGGATTGTATTTCAGGGCCAGCGACAGCCGAACAGCCGCCGCTTCGAGGCCAAGCCCCGCCAGTGTCTGCCTGATGACACTCAGAGGTTTGTTTTGCTGGTCTGTTCGCACCTATCGCGCTCCGTTGATCCGTCGGGATCAGCGTAAGCGCGGGCAGGGCACGGTGGATCGATTGGAGATCGGAAAAGGATCGAGAGTATGGGAGAAAATACAATAGATTCAAATATATAAGAAACAATATCGCAAGGATCGGAACGCAAACGTCTCCAACGAAAAGGCCCTACCCCCCTGCAGGAGCGGAACGGCAGCCCTTTGAAATCCGGCCCGTCCTTACGCCACATTTCCTCCTCCTGCCCTCAGCGGCCCGTCTCCCCGCCGAACCCGCATTGACGGCGGTCAAGGCACCGTCACCACGGCGGTGCGACCCTGCATTCCTTTCCGCACAGGAGGATAAACCCGATGCAGGTCAACCAGCTTCCCCGCTACGATGACAGCGTCAACACCACCGGCTGTTGCCCGAAGTTCAATCCCGAAGGCTGGGACGGGCAGGAGTTGCACTTCGAGGACAAGAAGTTCATGCGCGCGACCACGCGCAGCGCCATGCATATCCCGGTCAACATGGGCAAGGTCTTCGAGCGGGCGTCGAAGCACATGATGGACGCCGATGCCTATGATCCCGACGACACCATCATCCTGAGCCGCGATCTCTCGCCCTGGCAGGCCGAGCACCTGTTTTCGGTCAGCCGCGATGTCGAAGATGAGGAGATGGTGACGCTGAGCGGCGACTACGTCACCAGGGTTTTCGAGGGCCCATACAGGGACGCCAAGGACTGGTACGGCGAAATGGAGGAACTGGCCCGCGCCAGGGGCGCCGAACCGAAGAAGGTCTACTTCTTCTACACGACCTGCCCGAAATGCGCGAAGGCCTATGGCAAGAACTACGTGGTCGGCGTCGTCGAGGTCTGACCACATCCGGCAGGACGGATATCCGGGAAAAACGCCCCGCCCCCATGCGGGAGCGAGGCGCCCTCCCTGCGACCCGAGACCTCAGGCCGCCTTCTTCTGCTCTTCCGCGCGCAGCGGCTTCAGCGTTTCCGCCCAGCTGTGCAGTTCGCCGAGCATGGCCTTGGCGCCCTGCTCCACTTCCGCCGCCGGCTTGAAGCCGTCTTCCGACAGGAAGTTGAACACGAAGGGGATCGGCACTTCCTGCGGCAGCGGCATCATCGACACCGTGGTCAACAGGATCTTGGTCGACTGCATGGCGCGCAATCCGCCCGACACGCCGCCATAGCCGACGAGGCCGACCGGCTTCTTGTGCCATTCCCGGTGCAGCGCCTGGATGGCGTTCACGGTCGAGGCGGCGGGGAAGTAGTTGTATTCCGGCGAGACGAAGACGAAGGCGTCGGCCTTCGCGTTGACTTCGCTCCAGCGCCTGGTGTGCTCGTGCTGGTAGTCCTGCGCCATCGGATGGTTCGGCTCGTCCAAGAGCGGCAGGTCGAAATCGGCGAGATCGACGAGTTCCACCTCGAAGTCCGAGTTTTCCCGGGCGAATTCGGCCATCCACTTGCCGATCTTCGGGCCGTTGCGGCCTGGCCGCGTGGAGGTGACGATGACGTTGAGCTTGAGGGTCATGATGATGTCTCCTTGACATGAAGTGTTCCCGGGCATGGCCGGTCTCGGGCACGCGCGATCCCGTTCCCGGAACGGACGGTTCCGGGTCGAGGTTCCCTGCATGTGGGTTTCGCCGCACCCGGCGCGGGCCGGTCATGCCGGTAGGAAAAAGAAACACGGGTATCGAATAGATACCGCCGTCGCTTTTTGATACCGGGACCCTATCTAGACGCTATGACGCGCCGCACAAGACGGCACTTTTTTGCAACCGGGTCACCTGGAAGAAACCTGATCACCATGAAGAAACCAAGTCATATCAATGAAATAGGCAATGTCTGCCGACCCGTCGGCGAGCTTTTGGCCAGTATCGGCTCCAAATGGGTGGTTCTGGTGCTGATCCGCCTGTCGGAGCGGCCCAAGCGCTTCTCCGAGCTGAAGCGCGAGATCGGGACGATTAGCCAGAAAGTGTTGACCAGTGTGTTGCGGGATCTTGAACGAAACGGCATCGTTTCGCGCACCGCGACGCCTACCATCCCGCCCCGCGTCGACTACCAGCTCACCGAACTGGGCGAGTCGCTGCTCGAACCGATCCACGCGCTGGGCGTCTGGGCGGTGGAGAACGAACCGAAGGTGGCCGAGGCGCGCGCGAAGTTCGAGGAGAAGGCGGAAACAGTATGACCCATCAAACAACAGGATCGGGAAAGAATTTCTTCCGGTTGCGCATCCGGATTGCTCCGGTCTCCTTCATCGCGCTTTGCCTGTTCGCCTCGTCGCTCGGTTTTCCGGCGAAGGCACAGGAGGCCGTCTTCCTGATCAGGCATGCCGAGCGGCACTTGACCGCGGACGGTGGACTGACCGAGAAAGGCCGCCAGCGTGCCGAGCGATGGGCAAACGTGTTCGCTGACGCGGATCTGGACGTCATCATAACGAGCGAGACGGCGAGAACGCGCGAGACAGCACAACCGTCTTCCGAAAAACTCGGCTTGCCGGCACAGGTCATCCGCAGGAGCGAGCGCGACAAGCTTATCGAACTGCTCCACGGCCGTTACGCGAACGATCGTGTCCTGATCGTGGGGCATTCCGGAACCATCCCGGAAATCCTCAACAGGCTCGGACACCCTGAAAAGGTCTATATCCGGAAGTCGGACTACAACGACCTGTTTGTCGCCCGTCCAAGCGGAGACGGTTCCATATCGGTGGTGCGGCTTAACATCGACTGATTTCGGACCGACAGGAAACGCCTCGAGGAACGGATGAAATCCGTCTGACCGGACTTCAGAACCGGCGGACGGAATGCTAGACCGGGCGAAAATCCGGTGCCCCATGCCGACGATCAGACCGTATCAGCCGCGCGACCTCGACGCCCTCTACGCGATCTCGCTCGCCACCGGCAATTCGGGCGGCGATGCGGCACCGCTCTACGACGACCCGCGGCTGATCGGCCATGTCTACTCGGGCCCCTATGCGCTGCTCGCGCCGGAGCTTGTCCATGTTGTCGAGGACGGTGACGGCGTCGCCGGATATGTTCTCGGCACCTACGATACCCGCGCCTGGGCCGAACGGCTGGAACGCGAATGGTGGCCGCATCTGCGCGAACGCCACGCCGACCCGCTCGATGTCCCTGCCGACCGGCGCACGCCCGACCAGCGCCGGGCGGCGATGATCCACCGGCCGGAGATGCCGCCGGCCGAAGTGGTGGCGCGCTTTCCCGCGCATATCCACATCAACCTGCTGCCGAGGCTGCATCGACGCGGCCTCGGCACAGCGCTGCTCGACAAATGGCTCGCCGCCGCGCACGACAATGGCGTGCCGCGGGTGCATATCGGCGCGAACCGCGGCAATGAAAACGCTGTGCGGTTCTGGGCGAGCCGCGGTTTCAGGGAAATCGAATTGCCCGGCGCGCCGGAAGGCCGGACGGTGTGGATGGGATTGGACGTAACGACGGGAGCAGGCGGATGAATGCGGCAAACCCGAAGGTCGAGGCCTTCTTCGCCGGGGCGGACAGGTGGCGCGAAGAACTGCACGCGCTGCGCGCGATCCTGCGCGCCTGCCCGGTCAGCGAGGAGTTCAAGTGGCGCTCGCCCGTCTACACCGCCCATGGCGGCAATGTCGCCACCATCTGGGGCCTGAAGGACAATGCCGCGCTATCCTTCTTCAAGGGCGTGCTGCTGAACGACCCGCAGGGCATCCTCGTCGCGCCGGGCGAGAACTCGCGCTCGGTGCGCATGGTGAAGTTCACGAGCGTGGCGGAAATCGCAGCCGGCAAAGCCGTGCTGAAGGATTATATCCGCGAGGCGGTCGAAAACGAGAAGGCCGGGCGCAAGGTGGACTTCCCGAAGGACGATCTCGACTACCCGGAAGAACTGGCCGACAGGCTCGACGGCGACCCGGATTTCCGCGAGGCTTTCGGGGCCCTGACGCCGGGCCGGCAAAGGGGCTGGGTGCTGCATTTCTCGCAGCCGAAGCAATCCGCCACGCGGGCATCACGGATCGAGAAGGCCGCGCCGAAGATCCTCGCCGGCAAGGGCATGCACGACCGGTAGACGGGCCCGGGATAGATAACAACAGGTTCGCCGGACTTCCTAGTTTTCTCTTCGCAGCCTGCGGGCCAGATCGTCCGGCAATTCTATGCCCATGGCCGCAAGGCGGTCCGGCAGTTCCGTTGGATCGAACATGTCCAGCCCGAAATATTTTAAAAGAGCATGCTCGGCTTCCAAACGGATATTGACAATTTCGACTGGAACCCTCGGTGGGCCAAAACTTTCGAAAAGCAAATGGGCAAGAACCGGGATCGCCCGGTCGGGATCCCACTCCATCACACGTCGCGCCGCGCGCCCACGTATGGAGGGGTCGGTATCCCGCATCAGCTTTTCGAGTAGGGTCCTGCCCTCCTTGCCCGACTTGGCCAACGCATCGAGCGATTCCGTTACCTTTTCGACATGCCTATTTGCGGCCGGGATATCGTTGCGACGCTGCGCATTCGCTTGAAGCGTCTGATATTTGAGGAAACGCTCGATCAAGCGCTCGGCATCACCAGCGGAATGTATCGAGGTCATAGCCACTGTCCTCCAGGCATTTTTCAATAAGATCGAGACCTTTGTTATACTGAACCCAAAAAGGCCTCTGTTCGACCACGAACCTCATAACCGGGGAAAGAGCATCCAATTTGCTGCTCATCGTATCACTGATGCAGCGATGCACGTCGAGAGGAAGCATGACGATATTGTCGGTGTTGTGAATCCGCTCCGGCGCAAACCGGCCGTTTCTCTCGAGACGCTGCTCCACGATATGGTGCCACTCCCATCCCGGATCCGGCGGCCCAAGCCAGTCCCGGAACTCGCGCCAGTTCTTGAAACGATATATTTCATGCTGCGGACGACGGGGCGTAAAAGGGCCTATGCGGCGCGTTTCAGTGTCATATTCATCTTCTCTGGGAAGGTCGTCACCCTTTTTCCAGTAATAAGGCCTTCGGTTCAGGTGTCTCCTTACGCGCCGCGCAGACCGTTTGAGGATCGCCATCGCGCCGCGTTTCAATGCCGGCAGAATTCGCGATGTAGTAGATTGCAGAGCGCGCCTAGAAGTCCACTGCCCGCCGCCTGAATTGCCACGCGGGACACGCGGCTGCAGATGCCAACGCGGGTTGTATTTCAACGCGTTTGATAGCCGCATCGCGGCAGTTGTTACACCAAGCCCGGCAAGCGTCTGCCTGATCACCGTTATGGGTTGGCTTTTACGATCTGAATACACGTTGCGCGCTCCGTTGATCCGTTTGGATTAGCGTAAGCGTCAATGAAAGGCGGTGGACGAACAGCAGCGAACTCACGTTTTCAAGGCACTGTTTTTGCAATAATAAGGGTGATTTAGAAGAATAACGACGCCTCACCGTCACACGAACAAATCCACCTCTCGACGATGCCGCCCTCGACGGGCCGCCGCGCATCCAGCTGCCGCGGCGCCGCAAACGATCGAGGCCAATCTGTCGCAACCCGCTGATGGCGGATATACGAACATTTTATCCTCCCGGCCCCGATACCCGCCCGGGCGGCGGTCCCGCGCCTGGCCGCTCGAACAGACCAGCGGTCGGGTCACCGTGCCGCACCACCCCCGCATTGCAGCGGCCGGCGATCCGAAATACGGTTTGCCGGCAATGCCGCGTTCGTCCGGAAACGATCGGATGGATGGCCGTTTAGAAAGGCAGCCGACATGAACATTCTCCTGAAAATACTGTTCCTGCCGGGCAACCTGGTGCTGAAGGGCGTCGGCGTATCCGTCGAGGAAGGCAGCGGCATCCTGCGCTCGTTCATCAATTCCAGCGTCTGGGGCTGCGTCGCGCTTATGATCGCGCTGCATTATCTGGATTGAACCCGATGAGCGACACCGACCTGGCAGCCCGGCCGCCCCGTATCCCCGAACCGCATTACGCCACCATCACTTCGGAGCAGGTCTCGCGGCTGGTGGATGAGTTCTATGGCGAAATCCGCAAGGATCCCCGCCTCGGCCCGATTTTCGACGGCGTGATCGGCGACAACTGGCCGACGCACCTTGCGCGCATGAAGGGATTTCGGCGTTCCGTGCTCCTGAAGACCGGGGAGTATTCCGGACGTCCCGTGCCGGCCCACATGGGCATTCCCGATTTGCGCGAGGATGATTTCCGCATCTGGCTGGAAAGGTTTCAGGTCATCGCCGGTTCGGTTTTCGGTCCCGAAGCCGCACCGCATGTGGTGGCGACGGCGCGCCGCATTGCGACCAGCCTGTGGCTGGCGCGTTTCGGCACCCCGTTCACAAAAGCCCCTGACTGGCTCGGCTGACAGCGTATCGCTTGACGGTTGCCAAGCAACAAATCCGCAAGCCGCCCTCACTCGAACACGTCACCGTCTCGAAGCTGGGCACATCGACCAGTTCATCTCGCGCATCCTCGCCGGCAAGGGCATGCATGACCGGTAGACAAAGCCGTCAAACGGGCCGGCTTCGCCAACGTAGCCTATTTGCCCATTGCGTAGATTGTCGCGTCGCCTTCGCCGCGATTGCGCACCAGCCGCGCCTTGCCGTCGGCGTAACCCCATTCCTGGCAGTCTTCCGGCGCCTTGGGCGCGGACAGCGTACGGCAGAAATACTTGTCGTCCCATCGCCAGGTGCCGGCCATGTCGTCACCGTGCCAGCTGCCGGTGATCGAGCCGTCCTCGTTGACGACGAAGTAATTGGCGCTGTCCGCCGGGTCCATGATCTTCGGCCCCATGAAATGCGCCTTGAATGCATCGAGGTCCGTGACCGTGGTGTATTCATCGTCGCTGGCATGGACGTGATGGGCGCCGAACAATGCGATTGCGCCTGCCATCACCGCCAGCACCGTTGCGACAGAAAGAACCCCTGATAGCTTTTCCATTGACCTCCTCCTTAGGGCGGCTCCTCCCGCCTTTTCTAAACTTACGTTACGTAAATATCATATCGGGGGCGAAAGGCCGGCCATTGATGCCCATCAACGACATTTCGGAGACTTCACTGGCAATCACGCCCTCTTGCAGGCAGAGAAAGTCCGGCGCGAGGCGGATTCGCGGCAGGTCCCGAGCGGACCCAACAAGAACGAACGGGAGGAAAAACGTGTTCAGGACAGTGCTTGCCGCGACGGACGGCTCAGGGCCGGGAACTCGGGCGACGGAAGTCGCCGCCGACATTGCAGGAAAGTTCGGCGCTCGGCTCGTCCTGCTGAGCGTCATCCAGCCGGGATCGCTGCCGCGCGGCATTTCCGGCGCGACGCACCGGGAGCATCCCGCCTCCCACCCGCTGTTGGCCGAAGCGTCGTCGTCGCTCGGCAAGGCGCGCGGCCAGACCGCGCGCGATACCGGCGAGTCGCATGCCCTGATCGAGGAACTCGCCGGCCTGGCGCTCAATCACGGCGTTACGCTGGCGGGACAGCAAAACGTCACCGACTACGAGACATTCATGGAGCGCGGCGATCCGGCGAAGATCATCCTGCACTTTGCCGAGAAGGAAGACGCCGACCTGATCGTGCTCGGCCGCCGCGGACTGGGCAGCGTCCGCCAGCTGCTCATGGGCAGCGTCTCCGACAAGATCATGCAGGCGACCGACCGCAAGTGCCTGACGGTGAAGTAGGCCGACGCGCCTAGACGAACACGTCCACCTTCTCGAAGGTGCGAGGCCCGCCGACAGGTTGGTGTGCGCGATGTCCCTTTGATGTTGCTCCACAACGTCCAATACTAAACGTTATAGTAGAAGCGTATAATACACACTCACAATACGCGAATACGAGAAGGCCAACAGATGAATAACTCGGGTTGCACATCATATTCTCACAATTGAATTGAAAGTCTGGGAGATTTGCCTATAGTCCAGAGTATCCAATATCGCGGGATATCCATACATGGACGCTTCTCCACTCGAACGACTTAAATTTGCCCTATCCGCTTACAATAGAGCAAATAAGCAATCGAACCGCATGTGGATTGCCGCCGCCGCTCTATCGGCACTCACCGTGTCGGCGGCCACAGGATCAAAAATAGAATCTGTATTTAATGCAAACTTCGATTTAGATAATATAAACAATCTACTTCTGATGGCATTGTCCGTCACAAATATTTCTTATTGCACATCACATGTCAATGTATTCAGAATTGCAGCAGTCTATCAATCTATTATCAAATCAAACTTATCTAGCGAAAAAAAGATTGCCGGGGAATTTACATGGTACGACCTGGCGCAGCGCGCACCAGCATCTACGTACAACAGAATCTACCCGCTACTAAGACCTATTGAAAAAAACCTTGGCAAAGGTACGTACATTTTAATTAAGTATACTATAGATTTTATTTATTGCTTCCTACCGGCATCTGCAATCGTATTTGGGATTATTGCATTCTATAATCCAAGTATTTTATATTATACAACGATTATTGTAGCTTCCTTTTCAGTATTATGCAATTTATTTCTATCGAGGTGGATACTGAAGTGGCCAAAATACGCAGCGAGAAGAGATAACAACTGACTTGATATCTCTTGGAGCTAGACGAACACGTCCACCTTCTCGAAGGTCCTGACATCCACCAGCCCGACATCGGAGATCCTCAGTTCCGGGATCACCACCAGCGCCAACAGCGAGTGCTGCATGTAGGCGTTGTTGAGCGTGCAACCCATCTCGCGCATCGCCGCGCCGAGGATATCGGCCTTGGCGGCGACGATCTCGGCGCGTTCGTCGGACATCAGCCCGGCGATCGGCATCTCGATCAGCGCCAGTTCCTCGCCCTTCGAGACCATGACCACGCCGCCGCCGACCTCGCCCAGCCGGTTGGCCGCGATCGCCATGTCCTCGCGGTTGGTGCCCACGACGATCATGTGATGGGAGTCATGCGCCACCGTCGACGCCATGGCGCAGTCCTGCGTGTAGCCGAAACCGGAGACGAAGGCGTTGGCCACCGTGCCGGTGCCGCGATGCCGCTCGACAAGCGCGATCTGGCAGATGTCGTTCGGCCGGTCCATCTCGACGATGCCGCCCTCGACGGGCAGCCGCGCCTCCAGCGCCCGCGTCGGCGCCTGGTTCTCGATCACGCCGATGACACGCACGTCGACCTCGGCCTTGCCCTTCGGCGCCGGGATGACGAAGTCGTCGGGCAGCAGTTCCTTGCCGAGCTTCACCGTGTTCTTCGCTTCCGCCGGATAGTCGTAGGGCGGGATATCGACAGTCAGCTTGCCGTCCTTGGCAAGCTGCGCGCCGCGCCCGTAGACCTCGTCGATTTTCAGTTCGGCGAGGTTGGAGACGATCAGGAAGTCGGCGCGGCGGCCCGGCGTGATCGAGCCGAGCTCGCGTTCCAGCTTGAAATGCTGCGCCGTGTTGAGCGTCGCCATCTGGATCGCCGTGACCGGGGCTAGACCCTGCTGGATGGCATGGCGCACCACCCGGTCCATGTGGCCGTCCTTGACCAGCGTGCCGGAATGGCTGTCGTCGGTGCACAGGATGAAATTTCGCGGATCGAGCCCCTGCTCGGTGACCGCCTTGATCTGCTCGGCAACGTCGTACCAGGCCGAGCCGAGACGCAGCATCGCCTTCATGCCCTGGCGCACGCGCGCTATCGCGTCCTCGGCGCGGGTTCCTTCGTGATCGTCCTCCGGCCCGCCGGCGACATAGCCGTGGAACGGCAGGCCGAGATCCGGCGAGGCGTAGTGCCCGCCGACGGTCTTGCCGGCCTTCACCGTCGCCTGGATCGCGCCGACCATGGTCTGGTCGTTCGCCGCGACGCCCGGAAAGTTCATCACCTCGCCGAGGCCGATGATGTTCGGCCAGGCCATCGCCTCGCCGATTTCCTGCGGCCCCAGCGACGCGCCGGCATGCTCCAGCCCCGGCGCGGACGGCACGCAGGACGGCATCTGCACGAACACGTTGACCGGCATAGCCTCCGCCTCGTCATGCATCATCCTGACACCGTCAAGACCGAGCACGTTGGCGATCTCGTGCGGATCGACGAACATCGATGTCGTGCCGTGCGGTACCACGGCGCGGGTGAACTCGGTTACCGTCACCATGCCGCTCTCGATATGCATGTGCGCGTCGCAAAGGCCCGGCACGAGGTAGCGGCCGCGCGCGTCGACCACCTTGGTTCCGTCGCCGATGCAGTGCGAGGCGTCCGGACCGCAATAGGCGAACCGGCCGTCGACAATGGCGAGGTCGGTCGCCGGGATCACCTCGCCGGAATGGACATTGACCCACATACCGTTGCGCACGACGAGATCGGCAGCTTTGCGCCCCATCGCGACATTGACGAGGTCGCGGGCGCAGTCGGTCCAGGGTTTCGGCGGGGCGAATACGGGCTTGGTCGAGGGCATGGTGATCTCCGGTGGTCCCCGCAACCATGCCTCTTGCGCCGCGAAAACGCCAGACGGCATTTCGGCGCGTCAGACGAGCCCGCGCACGATCAGCAGGATGGCGGAGGCGCCGGAAATCGCGAGCAGGATCTTGCGGAAGTTGCGGTCGATCAGCCCCTTGAAGAACGGCGCCAGCAAGACGCCGAGGGCAAGTCCTGGCGCAAGCACCGCCGCATGGACGATATCGGCGCGCCGGATGAGCCCGTTGACCTGCAGCACCACGAGGATGACGACGCAGCCGATGGCGAAAAAGGCGCTCATGTTCGGCCGCGCATGCTCCGCCGTCTGGTCCTGGTAGGCGATCGCCATCGGCGGCCCGCCGACCGAGGTGATCGTCGCCGTCAGCCCCGAGATAGAACCCATGACCAGGAGTAGCCGGTTGGAGAAGCGAAAACGAAATCCGGCGAGCGACATCGCGACGGCGAGCGCGATCAGGGCGCCGAACACCAGCATGAACTGCTTCTCGTCGGTCAGCCGCACGAGGATCGCCGCCCCGGCAAGAGATCCCAGGAACCGCCCGGAGACCGACCACGACACCTCGCGCCAGTCTATTCCGCCGCGCACCGACAGCATCGCCGTTCCGGCGGTGAGAAGCGTCAGGATGATGATCGGAACCGGCACCAGCGCCGGCGCGAACAATGCGAGCAGCGGTGCGGCCATCAGGCCGAAACCGACGCCCGCCCGGTACTGGACGACCGTCGCGAAGGCGATCACGGCATAGGCGAGACCGTATTGCCAAAGAGAGAGGCCGTCGAAGGCTTCGGCGATGAAGGGTGGCAAGGCTCGCCGCTCCGGTCAGTTGGTCAGCACGATGTCCTGCTGGATGGTGACTTTGCCGAGATCGTCGAACGTGGCCGGCTCGATGCCGTTTTCGGTCAGGAAGTGCACGGCGCCGAAGCGCTCGCGCAGAAAGGTGATGAACTCGGCCGTCTTCGCTTCGCCGTAGAAACGCGGCGTGAACTCGACATGGAACATCGCCTGGCCAATCCCGGCCTCGAGCGCACTCCTGACGATTTCGAATTCGAAGCCCTCGGCATCGATCCACACGCAGCCGACGTCACCCGCCGATGCATCCGCGCGCTCCAGCACGCCGCCGACGGTAAGCACCTCGACCTCGACCGACCGGCCACTCGGCGTGTCCGTTGCCGCACGCAACGAATGCGCGCCGGAATTGGCCGCGTCGGCTTGCATCACCGCCTTGCCGGCCTTGTCGGCCACGGCGCAATTCACCGCGGACAGAACATTGTCGAGGCCGTTCAGCCGGATGTTGCGCGACAGGACAGCATAGTTCTCCGGCATCGGTTCGACCGAAACGACACGGGAAAACAGGCGGCAGGTCGCGAATTGCAGAGACTGGGTGCCGATATGCGCGCCGATTTCCAGCATGATCCTGTCCGGCCGCGTGCCGAAAGTGGCCGTGTAGAATTCGAGAAAAGCGGCGGTCTCGGCCGCGTGCCAGTTGCCGCTCACCGCGATCCGCTTGCCGACATAGTCGCGCGGGTCGAGCAGCAGATCGAATTCCTCGCCCTCCAGCACGACGTATTTGATACGCGGGGGCAGGCTTTGCACCAGCGCCCGGATGCCCGCCGGCGTCTCGAAAAACGAGCGCATCATAAACGTGCGCGCGGCGCGCAGTTTCGTTTCCAGGCTTTTGAGCATCACGGGCAAACCTTGCGGCAGGTAGGCGAGTTACCGCTTTCGCACCGGCCAACGGCGAATGCAACATCGCCTTCCGCTCCCCGCGAAAAAGGGCGCCGCCGGCGCCCTTCTTTTGTCGTTACCGTGGGAAGGATCAGAACTCTTCCCAGTCGTCCGCCTTCAACGCCGCGTTGCCGCTGGTCGGGAAGGACTTGACCGCCTCGGCGATCTTTTCCTGCGCGGCGCGGGGATCGGTCTTTTCCATTCGCGCTGGCTTCCCCGCCGGTCGTGAAACGCTGCCGCCGACCTTGAACTGCCGCAACAGTTCGGCCAGCACGCTCGTCTCCTGCGCGAGGTTGTGGCTGGCCGCCGTCGATTCCTCGACCATGGCCGCGTTCTGCTGCGTGCCCTTGTCGACATCGGCAATCGCCTGGTTGATCTCCTGCAGCGTGGTCGACTGTTCCTTCACCGCCTCGACGATGGCCGTGACGTTGCTGTTGACGTCCTGCACCTCGCCGACGATGGCCTCCAGCGCCTTGCCGGTTTCGCTGACCAGGCCAGAGCCGCTCTTGACCTGTTGCGCCGAAGTTTCGATCAACGTCTTGATTTCCTTCGCCGCTTCGGCAGAGCGTTGCGCCAGTTCGCGCACTTCCTGCGCCACGACCGCGAAGCCCTTGCCGGCGTCGCCGGCACGCGCCGCTTCCACCCCGGCATTGAGCGCCAGCAGGTTGGTCTGGAAGGCGATCTCGTCGATCATGCCGATGATGTTGC